>Ga0315298_1000061_pt1 | contig 197744 bp, 154 predicted proteins | sample WHS_1_MG_FD_203077 | JGI IMG/M metagenome (GOLD analysis project Ga0315298, IMG submission 203077) | Extremophilic microbial mat communities from Washburn Hot Springs, YNP, Wyoming, USA - WHS_1_MG | ecosystem: Environmental > Aquatic > Thermal springs > Hot (42-90C) | place: USA: Wyoming... | reverse complement strand
TGGTGGCAAATGAGTGAGGACAGCCAGGGTTTTGGACTTGACCTTTGAACCGGCGCGGACGGATTTGCGCAGCAGTATAGAGGTGTAAGACTTACCGTTTTTGCCTTTGGAGATGATGACTACATGGCAATGAGTATCATTGATTATTGTAATATAAAAATGAAAATATTATAAAAAAAATAATATGACTACATTTCAGAAATTTTCTAATGTTGATTATCCCTGCGTCAAATCGAGGTGTTACGAAGATTTAAGGCCTAAAAAGAAGTGGAAGTTCAGATGTAACAAATACTTATGATCGGCTTGGGCGAGCGGTTAGTATTAGCGCTGGTGGGGTGACGATAAATCGGGCTTATAGTATAGGCAATCAATTAATGAGCGAGCAGTACACTGGAGGAGTACTTGGAGGGATATTAGTTACGAACATGTACGATTCGGTATCACGTCGGACGAATATAGGGGTATATATTGGACAGGGACTGGTTTACAATATTGGGTACCAGTATGATCAGGCTGGCAGGTTAAGCGCAGTGAGTGACACGACGAATACGGTTACGTATGGGTATTTATGGCGGAGCATGTTAGTTGAGCGGAGGCAATCGAGCTGGAAAGGTGCAGTACGGTTAGTTGAGACGAATCGGTACGATGGGTTGAATCGGCTGACACAGGTACAGACTGTTAATGGGACAGGTACTACTGTGACATCGTATACATACACGTACAATGACGCGAATCAGCGAGTACGTGCTGGATTAGGTGATGGCAGCTATTGGGTATACGAATATGATCGGTTGGGTCAGGTAGTAAGGGGCAGGCGGTACTGGTCGGATGGGACGCCGGTGGCCGGTCAACAGTTTGAGTATGGGTTTGATGACATAGGCAACCGCAAGGTGTCACGTCGTGGCGGAGATGGTAACGGCTGGAACCTGCGTGAAAGCCTTTACACGGCCAACCTGCTGAACCAGTACAGTCAGCGTACGGTGCCCGGGTACGTTGATATATTAGGAGTTGCTTTTGCAACTAATTTGGTGTATGTAAACGGTCAAATAGCGAATCGCAGGGGAGAATATTTTTGGAAGGATCTGAGTATGAACAATACGACTGGATCCGTATGGCAACCGGTGACGGTGACAGCGACTGGGTTAACGACTGTGACAGGTAACGTCTTTGTGGCTAAGACACCGGAGGTATTCAGCTATGATCTTGATGGGAACATGACAAGTGATGGCCGATGGAACTACACCTGGGATGCAGAGAATCGGTTGATAAAGGTTGAAAGTCGTCCGGACACGCCTTCGAGTTCATGGCGCAGAATTGAGTGGACATATGATGCTCTTGGGCGTAGGATACAGCAAGTAACATCGATTTGGACGAACAACGCTTGGTTTGTGGTAGAGAACTTGAAATTTGTGAATGACCCAATGTTATTTGGCCGACACATAGTTGAGATTAACGCCACAAACAACACACTGGTGCGCAGTTACGTGTGGGGCCTGGACCTGAGCGGGACGATGGACAGTGCTGGTGGCGTTGGTGGCCTTGCATGGGTAACATTACACACTGCATCAGGTCCTGCATCTGGTACTCATTTTACGTGTTATGACGGCAATGGTAACATTGTAGCATTAGTTAGTGGCACATCTGGTGACGTGACCGGCCGGTATGAATACGTCCTGTTTGGCATGGACACCCGAATCTCAGACCGCGGCGACGTCCTGAGCTCCTTCCGTTTCTCTACCGAGCGTACGGACAACACGGCGGACTTTGTGCTCGATGAGTGCCTTATTTAAAGTCCTGGCCGATCGCTGGCCATCCAGAGATCCGTTGGGGGAGTGAGGGGCGGAAGTAATTCTATGACAAAAAAGCAAGTCCGTCCAAAATACGCCGAGTTACTCCCCGGTGGTCCAAATCTCTATGGCTTCGTGCATAACGATCCAGTTTCGTTAGTTGACGCGGACGGACGCGCTATTACAATGTCGGTGGTCGCTGCAGTTGCAGTTATCGCGGCAGTCGAAGCCCGCACTTTACCGCAACACAAAGCTGCGTTCAACCGGTATGCAGGTTCGGGCGATAAGTTCAAGCATTGCTGGGTATCGTGCCGAATCTCGAGGACTTGCGGCGGTGCAATTGCTGAATTCGCAGGACCTGGTTAAGAGGTCCGGGATCGAGCGATCGGAATGTATTGCAATATGTTTTACGACAGTGACAACGTGGGCGAGCCATGAACAAGAAAATTGCCATCGCTACGGCAGTGTTTGTCTGTCTGCTTGCAGTTTGGATTCACGATGAGAAGAAAGCTGCAAATGCGGTTCGTCCACCGGCAGGCGGAACAAATCTCATTGAGTTCTTGAATGCTCAACCACGGCTCAATCAAATACGCAGCTTTGTTTACAACGGAAAAGTCCATGTATTGGTGATTGGCAAACCCAGTTTGTCATTGTTAAGCATGCCTTCCGGTTCGCCGGCTTACATCTTCGACGAGGGTGGCGCATTCCTGGAATGGTGTCGCGACCTCGGCGACAATCCGTCTTTCGTTAGGAAGTGGGGCGGCTTCAGCAATGCAATTCCGATCAGCGTCGAGCAGGCGAAGCAATTAGTGAAAACGAACGGGCGCTGACTGAGAGAGCCCACCAGCTTTCCCGTCAAAAGGCCAGAAGGACTCCAGCAGGCTGTTGAGAAAGGCTTTTTCAAGGCAAGTTAATTCTGATGATTTATATTTGTTTCCCAAGGGTTGATTAGAATCCAAAATTTGTATTTTTTCCTCACCACAAAGTGAATATTTCCTGCCTTAGTAAGGCTTTTTAACTCTTTAAATTTTATAATGGGTGAGGTAATCGATGGTAAGGCTGGACTTATTGGAGGCGGGTTCAGGATGAAGTTGTGGTTTATCGTTGATTTTTTACAAAATTATTATCGATCCAAACACTTTTAGAGGCAGCAAGAATTTTGTTTTCTTTTATGCGCATTTTTCTTTTTTCAACAGGTGATTCATCATTAAATCCCAGGAGGTGTAAAATACCGTGGATTATGTATCGGAGTAGTTCATTTTCAAAGGTTGTAGAATAGAGTTTGGATTGTTCTAAGGCGATATCGGGGCAAACTAATATTTCGCCTGTTAATGTATTTTGGTTTGTTATATTGCTATAATTGAATGTTATTACATCAGTTGGGCCGAGGTGATTAAGGAATTCTTTATTTAATTTTGAGATTTGTTCTTTGGTGAGGAAGGATATTTCGATAGAGTAATCATTAATCATTAACTGTTTAAGAATGGTTTTTATGATTTTTTGGAGCGTTTTGGAATTTATAATGGTGGTTTTGTTATGGTTTATGATGGTTAGATTTTTCATTTTTAAAGTTTTCGTATGCAGTGATAATTTTCTGGACGAGCGGGTGCCGGATGACATCGGATTTTTGGAATTCTACAATTTCTATGCCATTGATATTATTTAAGATTTGCACTGCTTCTACAAGACCTGATCGTTTTGAAGAAGGCAGGTCGATCTGAGTTGGGTCGCCTGTAATAACAGCTTTGGAATTATTTCCCAATCTGGTTAAGAACATAAGCATTTGTTCATGAGTAGAATTTTGAGCTTCGTCCAGTATAATGAATGCATTATTTAAAGTTCTGCCTCTCATATAGGCGAGTGGTGCGATTTCTATTATTCCTCGTTCGATGTATTTTTGGACATCTTCAGCGGGCAGCATATCGTAGAGGGCGTCGTAAAGTGGTCTGAGGTAGGGTGTTATTTTCTCGTAAAGATCTCCTGGTAAGAATCCGAGGGCTTCTCCAGCTTCGACGGCTGGGCGGGTCAGGATAATTCTTGAGCATTTGGATTCACGTAGTGATGATAAAGCCATAGCCACGGCGAGATAAGTTTTGCCAGTGCCTGCCGGGCCGATGCCGAAGACGATATCATTTGATTTAATAGCCTGGATGTATTGTTGTTGGCCGAGGGTTTTTGGTGTTACCTGTGGTTTTTTGTTTGATGTGAGGATGCGGACGTCGTGGAGTTGTTGAAGTGCGTGGAGCCCATTGGACTCGAAAACTTCCAAAGCATAGGTAAAATCTTGAGTTTTAAGCTGTCTACCGGCTTTCAGACTATTTTCCAGCAGCAAGAGGAATTGTTTGGCTTTATTAACTGATTCCTGAGACCCTTCGATTTTTATCCATCCTTCTCTTGCGGTAGCCTTAACATTGAGATGTTTTTCCAGAAACTGGATATTTTTAATATCGTTATTAAAGATTTGCTGGGCTATTCGTGGGTTTTCGAAATGGATAGTATCGGAAAAAGTGTTAACCAATTTATTTTTAGTATTGGGCGTGGTCATTTTCGATAATGGTTCTTAATTGGTTTGCTAATTCGGATAGAGCCTGGGGTAGTACACTAGTTTGGGCTATTACAGGCATGAAATTAGTATCTCCGTTCCATCTTGGGACCACATGTATATGTAAGTGGTTGACAATGCCGGCTCCTGCTACTTTACCAAGGTTAATTCCCACGTTAAAACCGTCAGGATTCATTAATTTTTTAAGAGCGTTTATGCATTTTCTGGTCAAGAGCATCAGGTCTAACAATTCATTATCATTTAGTTGGTTTAGGTCTGAGGTTTCTTTATAAGGGACAACCATCAAATGGCCTCCAGTGTACGGATATGTATTTAATAGTGCAAATGAGGACTTGGTTCTAGCGATCACCAGATTATTTTTATCATCATTTGATTTTGCTATCTTTGAAAAGACAGACTCAGACTCAAGGTCTAATTTTGGTGCTTTTATATATTGTATTCGCCAAGGCGCATGTAAACATTCCATAACTTAAAATTCAATTGGTTTACATTAAAAATTATTGAGTTAATTGCTGAGAATTATCTATATCTTTGAAGTGTGCTTTTATTGCAGATATTAATTCTTTAGGTGTCCAATCTGCTTTTGTAAAGCACTTTGTTGCTCCGGCATCCCATGCTTGCTGGACAAGTTCTCTAGACATTGCGTTAGAGAAAATGAAGACCGGAAGGCTTTTAGTTTTTTCATTAGATCGTATGGTTTTTAATATTTCCACGCCATCGATACCTGGCAACATTAAGTCAAGCAGTATCAGTTCAGGTTCAAAAACTGAGACAAGCTCAAGAGCCCTGTAACCGTCTGAAGCGACTTCGACATTGAATCCGGCATGTTCGAGCATGCGTTTATAGACTTCGGCTATAATAGTTTCGTCTTCTACGTACAGAATTTTATGCATGGTCAAGTTATGCGAGGGACTCTATTGATTGGGTTTCAAAGAAATTCTTAATTTTTTCCAGTGCCATTCGCGACTGTTGGAACAAAGCTTGGGCATTGGTAAGGTGGCCTTCTCTGCCGATTTTTTCGAGTTCTTTAAGTGTAGGGACTATACAATTCATACCGCAAGTAGCGCTAGCACCAGCGCATTTATGGGCCAGTCTGGCGACTTCTTCTGGAGAGTTGGCTTTGATAGCGTTTTCAATAGATTTGAGTTGGTCCTCTGTTTGAGTTAAGTAAAGTTCCACGATTTCTTTTAATGTAGCAGGGTCGCCACCTGTAAATTCTTTAAGTCTACGGAGATCAATGGGTTGTTCGGCTTCCTGGATGACTGGTGTTTTAATAATATTTTCCTGAGTTGGTTTTGGTTCTGGTTTATTAGAGTTTATTGTTACTGGTGCTGGAGTTGGTGCAGGCGTTTCTTTTTGATTTATTTTTTGGGCTTTGATGATGGAGCCCCATCGTTCTATAGAAGCCTGAATTGTTTCTGGTCTAACTGGCTTAGCGATATAATCTTGCATGCCTGCAGCCAGGCATTTTTCCCGGTCACCTTGCATAGCGTTTGCTGTCATTGCAATAATAATCGGGGAGGGTCGAGGTGTTTTGGCCAGAGCGAGTTCTTTTTCGCGTTGTCTGATTCTACGTGTAGTTTCCAGGCCATCGATTTCTGGCATTTGAACGTCCATGAAGATGATATCATAATTTTTCTGTTCGCAGGCTTGAATAGCTTCAAGTCCGTTATTTACGATATCTATTTGGTAACCCATCTGTTGGAATAAATGAATTGAGACTTTTTGGTTAACGTAGTTATCGTCTGCAACTAGAATTGATAATGGGATGCGAGATGCCAGTGTGGGATCAAGTTTAGCGACCGGTTGGGTTTTATAGCTTTTTGTTTGGACTTCTTTAGTTCCACAAAGGATTTGTAAAATGATATCACGTAATTGGCCTTGTTTAATAGGTTTGACGAGGCATGCAGCGAATAGGGAAAATGATGCATCATCAGGTTGAATTCCGAATGAGGTTAGCAAGACGAGAGGTAACTTTTCGGCGGGTCGTAATTTACGGATTTCATGGGCTAATGTAAGGCCGTCCATATTGGGCATTTGCATATCTAGAAGCCCCAGATCAATTGGTTCACCTTTTTTTAAGAGTTCCAGGGCTTCAAAGCCGCTAGAGGCTTCTTTAGGGATCATGCCCCATTTGGATGTTTGGAGTGTAAGGATTTTACGATTTGTAGCATTGTCATCTACGATGAGGACGCGGCGGCCTGATAATTTTTCTTTTGCATCTGGGGCACCAGTTTTTTCAGGGATTGGCGCAGGTTCAACAGGGATTTCCAGTGTAAACGTTGAGCCTTGACCTAAAGTACTCTGTACAGTAATAGTTCCACCCATTAGTTCTGATAACTTTTTACTAATTGCGAGGCCCAGGCCAGTGCCGCCGTATTGTTTGCTGGTAGATGCATCTATTTGGCTGAAAGATTTGAAGAGCCTATCCATTTTTTCTTGAGGAATTCCAAGACCAGTATCTCTGACGGCTATTTTGAGGAGGAATTTTTTCTTATTAGAATTATTCTGAGTTTGTGTGGAGGAGGTGTTGTTTAACAGAGTAGCTTTGGCAGTGACGACTACTTCGCCTTTATCTGTAAATTTTATAGCGTTACTAAGGAGGTTGACTAAGATTTGCCTTACACGAGATGCATCACCGTAGATGACATTTGGCGTATCATCTTCGAAATGGCATGCGAGCTCGAGTCCTTTTTCAGTAGCTTTTGCTGCAAATAGGTCGAGTGACTCTTCGATACATCTGCGAACGTCAAAAGGTTTATATTCGAGCTCCATTTTACCGGCCTCGATTTTCGAGAAATCGAGGATCTCATTAATAAGACTAATCAAGGCTTCGCCACTGTGGCGGATAGTTTCCACGGTGTCTCTTTGTTGTGGGGTAAGGTTTGTTTGGAGTAAGAGGCTAGTCATAGCGATGACGCCGTTCATTGGTGTACGGATTTCATGGCTCATACTGGCCAGGAATTCAGACTTTGCTTTTGTGGCGGCTTCAGCTGCCTCGCGTGCCATTTCCAATTCGCGGTTGGCTTGAGTAAGTTGGTCTTGAAGCATTTTTGTGCGAAGGATTGCGCGTACACGTGCGCGCAATTCTGCGGCCTCGAATGGTTTTGTAATATAGTCCGCCGCTCCCATTTCGAAGCCTTTGACTTTTTCTTCGATACCGTCTAATGCAGTTAGGACGACGATTGGAATGTGTTCAAGTGTCTTATCTGATTTAAATTGTTTAAGTAGCTCGAAGCCATTGATATCTGGTAGTCCAAGATCCAAAAGGACTAAATCGAATTGTGTTTCTCTGGCGAGTGCAAGGCCGGCTAAACCCTCTGTGACGGCAACAATTTTGAGTGGATCTGATCGCAACGTGCTATTTATAATACCTTCTACTTCAGGGTCATCATCGATCAGAAGGATATTTTGTATTTTTTGTGTCATGTTCTCAATATATTATGTGGAAAAGATTTGATAACCAGAATGAAATTCACGGTCTTTTTGCAATAATGTGGTTAAGGTGTTATATAGCTTGTTAAAGTCTATAGGTTTTTCAACAAGTCCTTCGATTCCGGCGTCCTGGGCATCTTCCTGGTTAATGGGTATATCTGAATCTGAGGTTATTAAGATATGAGGTGAAAGTAGGGCTGGGTCAGCATGGATAGCTTTTGCCAGAGTGAAACAGTCAATGCCCGGGATGTGACTATCTATGATGACAACCTGGTATGGGTCGGCAGCGATTGCTTCTTTGCGTAAGGTTTGTAATGCAATTGGGCCGGTATTGACTGTGTCGGTTTTGAATTGAAGTTGTCTAAGTTGAGAGCAGATTTCCATGCTTTCAGACGTATCCGCGTTCACCACTAATATTTTTGCTAAAGGTTGTTCAATATTTTGCTGGTTTAGTAAAGCTGTATCAATATTTTTTTGCTTTTCGAAAGGTAGAGAAACCCAAAATGTAGAGCCTTGACCTTTTATACTTTGGACGCCGATTTCGCCGTGCATTAAATCCACCAGTCTTTTACAGATACTAAGTCCGAGACCAGTACCACCGTATTTTCGACTGGTTGATCCGTCTCCTTGGGTAAATGGCTGGAAGATGCGTTTCAAGGTCTTATCGTCCATACCGATGCCAGTATCGCTTATTTCAAAACGGATAGTTTCATTTGAATCTGTTTGGGCAAAGGACTTGACATCGAGGCGTATTTCTCCCTGTTCAGTAAATTTAGCAGCATTATTCAATATATGCATTAGGATTTGCCGCACTTTATTAGTGTCGCCTCGGAGGAAGTGAGAAATATTATTTTCAATCGAATAATAGAAAGAGAGCTGTTTGTTTTGTGCTATTGGTTCAAATTCCATAGCAAGGTCAGATATAAAGTTTTGAAGATTAAAATCTACGGGTTCAAGATTAGTCTTACCTGCTTCAAGGTCAGAAAAGTCTAGCAAATCGGTTATTAATTGCATTAAAGATTCTGCGCTTGTGCGGACTGTTTCTGCATAGTTTCGTTGTTCAGGGGTTAGGTCACTATAGAGGAGTAGGTTAGTCATGCCTAAGATACCATTCATAGGAGTTCTGAGTTCATGGCTAATGGTAGAAAGGAATTCGGATTTAGCTTTATTGGCGGCTTCGGCGGCTTCCTTAGCTTTAGCTAGTTCAGCTACTGTAGCTTCTAATTCGGCGTGTTTGGCTTCTAGTTCTTTATTAGCCTGGTCGGAACGTTCTTTAGCCTGTTCAAGTTCAATGATTGTATTTTGTAATTCTATTTGTTTAGCTTCCAGTGCGCGGTTAGCTTCTTCGGCGGTTTCTTTAGCTTTGGTTAGTTCAGCGATTGCGTTTTGGAGGTCAGCTTGTTGGAGTTCCAATGTTTGATATGCTGTTCGGAGTTGTTCAAAGATCCGGACTTTTACGATGGCAATAGCGGCTCGGCTGGCTAAATTTCTGAGGAATTCTTCGTCTTCAGTTTTATATGCTCGGGTTTGGCGTTCGAAACCGAAGAGAATACCGATGAGGTTTCCCTCGCTTAGTAAAGGGACTGCAATAAAAGCCTGGATATTAAGATTTGGGAAAGTGCCATTAATGTTTAATGGGTCATTACCAATATTCGAAATGATTAGTGGTTCACGATTATCGATCATCCACTGGCAGCATGTACCCGGGCTGGCGCTGATGAAGCCCTCAGGCTGAGGCAGGTCTGGTGGCATTGCGCTTGATGCTACATAAAATAGCCCTGCTTGTGTATCCCACAGTAGTAGACAAGCGCCACTACTTGCAGGCAAATAGTCTGCAGCAGTTTTTGTTATAGTGTCTAGCACATTTTGTACTTCCTGGGGTCTATCGATAGCTACTTCAATTCCAGCCAGGGCAACTTGTCTTCTGTATTGTTGTTCCAGTGCAGCATGTTCTTTCGCGAGGTTTTCTTCTGCAGTTTTACGCTCGGTAATGTCTCTCACAGCAGTAACCATGACCGTTTTTTCCTGGTACGGAATGGTTTTAGAAAAGAGTTCGATATAGAATTTGGATCCATTGCGTCTTTGACCGATAGCTTCGAATGATTTATAGCTTCCCAATTGAAGGGTTTCTGAGACTAATTGTTTTGATTCAGATGATAGGAATTCAATGACGTGGTGGCCTGGGATATCGGTTTTATCCCAACCAAACATAGAAGCGAAGACTTCATTAGCTTCCAAAATAATTCCCTTTTCGTGGATTATGATGCCTTCAAAGGTTGCACTTGAAATTTCTTTAGATTGAGCCTGGCTTATGTGGGCATTTTGTAATGCTTCAGCAAGTTTTTGTTTAAGTTCATTTTCAGTTATATAGGATTTAGCTACATCCACATATGCCCTTACGCGGTTTCTAAGAATCCATAATGAAATAAGGGTAGCGAATGCAATTTCACCAGTAAAGAATGGATATTGAGCTGCAAATGACCATGTAAAATACAACCATCCTGCTATTATGGGTAAAATAATCGTAAAAAGCCAGAATTCAGAAAATAGAAGCCACCCCGAGCAGATAATAATGAATGAGAGGATTGATGCTACTGCCCAAAAGGTATCTGGATGAAAGTAGAGATGCAGGAAGACATTAGCTGTTGTAAGGAGAATTAAGAAGACTACTGATGGATGAACGGCCCAATTAGGAAAAGACAGCTTATTAATGATTGTCCGAAATATGATTAAAAACGCAAAAGTCAATCCGGCCAGGGGTCCGGTGTATTGAAAAGTATCGCGAAAATAAAACCATTCACTTGCTCCATAAAGCAGGCAAAGAAACGCGGTAAACAGCATTACTGGCGATACATTTTCCCTGAGAATATCCGACATTGCCCGTTTAATTTCTTCTTCTGTGTAAATTGTATGTGTGGGGGGAGTGGGAGCAACATCACTTGGAATTATAGGGCTTTCGTATGAAATATATTTTTGCTCTGGCATGAATATTTATATGCTAAGCTGTTTTTGTTTCGGTTTTTGGTTGTTCAGTTTTTACCAAGCGTTTTGATAAAACCAAAATAAGGGCTTTAACGCCTAGTTCTATCAATATAAACGGTTTGGCGATGAGGTCATTTCCGCCGCTAAGGACGGATTTGGCGCGGTTTTCGAAAGCGTTCAAGCTTGTGACAAAAATGACGGGGGTGTTTTTGTGTTCTGGAATAGATCTTAGTTTTGAACAAAGCTCAAAACCGTCCATATTAGGCATATCGATGTCAGTGATAACAAGGTCGAATGGGTTTTCCTGCAGTAGCTTGAATGCTGTCAGGGGGTCATCCATGGCTACAGATTTGAGTCCTACTTTTTCAAGAGCATAAGTTACGGCGCGTCTAGATATTATTTCATCGTCTACGACGAGAATATTTACAGGTTTAGCTTCCATTGTATCAGCTGCAATGCCTTTGGAGAACAGTACATTAATGAAGTCTATTATTTGGGCTATGGTATGTAAGGTAGAAGCATTGATATTAGAAGGCGTCATATATAGTTCTTTAAGAAGAGCTTCGAAAGCTGAACCGATTTGGCCCATAGTTTTTAAGCCGGCCAGACCAGCTGAACCAGTTAAGGAATGGACCTTTCTGGAAAGTTCATTTAGGCTTGCTAATCTGGCTTCGTCTTTGGATTGGACTATGTTCTGTAAGATTTTTCTAAGGGTGCTGACGGTTTCTGGACCTGATGCGAGCATGGTTTGCCGGATTTCAGCCTGGAACTGGGCGTCGCTGTCCTGGGTTGAACTGGCTGGCGCTGGTTGTGGCGTTCCCGGAGGCAGAGCTCCCGGAGAAATAGCCGGGATTGGAGGCGGTGTAGGTGGAATTGGTTGTTGTACGGGTGCAGAAGTGACTGGGGAAATAGGCGGTGTTGTTTGAATAGGGGCAGGGTACGGTTGTTGGTATTGTTGTTGAGCTGGGGCTGCAGGTGGGAATGCTGCAGAGAACTGGCTTACGGGTGTTTGTTGTGGCAGTGGGACGGCTGGTGGTGGTTGTGCTGGAATTTGAGGTTGAACAGGAGGTTGTACTGGAAATGACTGTTGAGGTTGTGATGTTGTGGGGATATTAGGTATTTGTTGTTGCTCAGGAGCTGCTGGTGTGAGCATTAATGCGCTATTAATAGCATCAATGATTTGTCTTGGTGAAGTTGTAGCTTTAAAAAACACATGATTAGCTCCGGCCCTGGCAGCTTCCTGGGCAATATTGCCCAAATATGCGTTTGTAAAGACAAATACTGGGAAGTTTTCAAATCTTTTTTGGGCTCTAATTTTTTTTAAGATGTCGAGTCCGTTCATTTGAGGCAACATCAAGTCCAACAAAAGAACATCAAATCTGGCCTCATGTAATCTATAAAAGCCAGTTTGGCCATCTGGGGCGATCTCAACCTGGTAGCCTTCTTTTTCGAATTTATTTCGATAAAGATTAGCGATTATAGGGTCATCTTCGATTATTAATAATTTTCTACCGTGCCTATCCATACGTTATGCGCCTTTAATTGTTTGTTTTCGTTTCATGAGAAATTCATGAACATTGCGGAGTTCTTGTTGGGCTTTTTGAAATTGCTCGCTGACTTGTTTAAAGTCGCCTTGTTTGCTTAATTTTTGAATTTTCTTAAGTGGGGTTACAATACATTGGACGCCGCAATGTTCCAGGGCTCCGGCACAACTTTGGGCGACTCTTTGGATTTCATTGGGTTGTTCGGAGATGATGGAAATTTCAAGCTTTCTGAACTGGTCCATGACTTGAGACATGAAGATGCTCACTAACTCGTCGAAGCTGTCATAATCTCCACCTATGACTTCCATGAATCTATCAAAGTTGATAGGTTCTTTTGCACCTTTTGCGGTCTCGATTAATTCTTCAGAGTCATCGTGGGTTTGAGTCTCAGAAGATTCAGTTATTTGATCAAGTTCTGGGGTATCATGGCCGTTACCGCTTATTTGGTTTTGTTCTAATGTATTTTCTGGGTTAATGGGTGCATTGGTGGGTTCGTTAGAGGGGTAATCTTGAGAGTTACTCGAAGCCTGGATATTTTGGAGTTCATCAATGGGAGTATTTGGGGCTTCATTGTTTTTTTCATTGGAATTGAACGCGGAATTTTCAGGCTCATATTGTATATTGTCATGGTCCGCTGGCGGGGCTTCTGAGAACTCTGGGTTATTTTGATCGCTTTGGTGGGAAGTTTGGATTTGGTCTAGTTGAGGCATTATTTGTTGTGGAGCAATGTCCTGGTCTTGGATAGGTTGGTTAATTTCTTGTTCAATTGCTTTGGTTTCATTTTGGAAAGAATCGGTATTATCTGGCCAGGAGGGCGTTAAGGGCTCTATAATATTTTGTGGGAGATTTGGGTTGTTGTGCAGTTCCTGTTGTGGCATTAAGCCTGGTGAGCTGTCGTTTCTGATTCGATTTGTTTCATCTGTTGCATGGGAATATAGCTGGTTTACGGTTGGTGGTTCAGTTGGGTTTGGTTTGATATTTTGGTTAAAGTTTTGTGGTGCAAAAGACTGGCTTTGTATTGGTTTTTGGGTGGGCATGTTTGGGGTTCTGAAGTTTTGGGCAGGGTTTAGCTTTGGTTGTCTGGGCGATGGATTGGAAGGGTAGGTTTCTATTGGGTTTTGTTTTTGTGGAGCAGGAAACCTTTGTGGTCGTGGTATAGGTGGATTTTGGTTTGTAGTTTGATATGTTTGTTGGAATCTTTGTGTCTGTGGTTGTTGGGCTGGGATAGTTGACCTGGTTCTGCAGAGGTACTTACCCCATTTTTCGAGGAGGTTTTGAAATACTTCAGGTGAGATTGGTTTAGGTAAATAATCATTCATTCCAGCGGCCAGGAAATTTTCCCTATCGCCGCGCATTGCATTAGCAGTCATTGCCACTATTATAAGAGGCTTAACAGCTTTGCCTTGTGCTGCGGCTTGGCGTTCACGTTGGCGAATTCTTTTAGTGGTTTCTATGCCGTCGAGTTGTGGCATTTGGATATCCATTAATACGATATCATAAGTATTTTTTGATACAGCCAGAATGGCTTCGAAGCCGTTAGTTGCGATATCTGGCTTGAAGCCCATTTGTTGGAGTAAGAGGTTAGCAACATCAACATTTATTTCATTGTCATCGACCAAAAGTACTCGCATTGGGTAACGTTGGCCGAGGGACATATCGAGTTTACGCTGGGCTTGTTGGTCTGGGGTGAATTGGGGTCTTGTTTTCTGGACCGATTGGGTAATAGCATCAAAAAGCATAGCAGGCTTGATAGGTTTGGTAACCTTGGCAGTTACTGCGGGGTTCGATAGCATATGAGCAGCTTCTTTAACTGTGAGCAGGAGAATGATAGGGGTAAGTCTGCGTGATGGTAGCTTACGGATTTCTGAAGCCAAACGGTTGCCATCGATCATAGGCAGGTCTTTATCGAGGATGATAATATCGATGGGTTCATTACTTCGTAAGATTTCAAGGGCCTGGTAACTGCTACTTATTGATATGGGTTTCATTCCCCATTTTAAGGAGTACTTTTCCAGGATATGGAGGCTGGTCTTACCGTTTTCAACGATGAGTGCTTTCTTTTCGAGCAGCAAGGACTTGAGATGTTCGAGTTTGGAGATATCGCATGTATTTTCATTAATGGAAATAAGGTCTATGGTTGAACAATCATTAGTCATGCATTGGCTGCACCAGGTAGGCGGTTGAGCGGGGATTGTGAAGTAGAAGGTTGAGCCACGACCGGGAGAACTTTCAACCCACATTTTACCGCCCATTAATTCGACCAGGCTTTTACTAATAGCCAGGCCAAGGCCTGTGCCGCCGTATTTACGAGAGGTACTCGAGTCACCCTGGCTATAGGACTTAAACAATTTTGGCAATTTTTCTGGGGCAATACCAATACCTGTATCGTGGACAAAGAATAAAATTTGAGTGCGGTCTGGCGTTGTTGATGTCCAGATATTATTTGGCGATGACTCGCCGCTGGACTGGGGGTCGTTTGGCATGTATAAAGAGGCGTGGACTGACACTTCGCCGACAGCGGTAAACTTGACAGCGTTTCCGATGAGGTTTACTAAGACTTGACGTAATCTGGCCGAGTCACCAACGATTGAGCATGGGACCTGGTCATCGATATCGTAGATAAGGTCGAGGCGTTTTTCTGATGCCTTTGGGGCGATTACATCCAATGCATGCTCGATACATGATCGAAGGTTAAATGGTCTATGTTCCAGTTCCATTTTACCGGCTTCGATCCTGGAGAAATCTAAGATATCATTTACGATTGCCAGCAAGGCTTCACCACTACGACGGATAGTTTCTACGAGAGGTCTTTGTTGAGGTGAAAGTGTAGTTTCTAACAGTAGATCAGCTGTTGCTATGACTCCATTCATTGGAGTTCGGATCTCGTGGCTCATACTGGCCAGGAAGGCAGATTTTTCCCGGGTAGCAGCTTCAGCGATTTCAGCGCGTAAAATATTACCGATTCTGGCAAGGAGTTCTTTTGTTTCAAAAGGTTTAAGCAGGCAGTCTGAAGCACCATTATCGAAGGCCCGTTCTTTTTGTTCGGAATTATCCCAGGTAGTAATTGCTAGAACTGGTATTTTACTGAGTTTATCATCTTGTTTAATGGAGTAAAAGATTTGCCAGATATCTTCATTTGTACTTGTGAGGTCCAGGAGGATTATATCAAACTTTTCCTGGGCTAAAAATTCTAAAGTCTGCTCGCCGGGCTGAGATATTGCTAGTCTTGAGTTATTATTAGCAAGGCCAGCTGAAATTGTTTGTTCTGTGTCCTGTTGGTCAGTAACCAATAGGACTTTATTCATTCTGGCGATCATAAGCCTGAGTGTTATTCACTTTGGATATTATCCTTTTGTATTTCCAATTCCAAGGCTTTTTTTACACGATCGAATTCTTCTTTGATTTGGTCGGCGATACCCATAGATTGTTCCTGGTCACCTGTTTTGGCGGCTTTTTCTAGTTTAAGGCAAAGGTTGGCCATTTGTTTAGCGCCCAGGTTGCTTGCGCTGCCTTTCAGGCTATGGGCAAGGGCAGCAAGGTTTTGGAAGTCACGGTTTTTTAGTGCTGTTTCAATTTGTTGGAGTCTTGGTGGGGTGTCGCCAATGAACAGTTCGGCTACTTCTGCCAGCGGGTCTGGTTCACCGGGTTGTCTCAGTTCCCGCAGGCCGTTAATTACTGTTGGGTCAAGGATTTCATCGTCGAGGGTTTCAGCGATTGGTGATGAGTCTGGGGCAGATTTTTTACCTTCCAGGATTGCCACAGCTCTGCGCAATGCGGCTTCGAGCTCTGGTAGTCTGACTGGCTTACTGACGTAATCATCCATGCCGGCTTCGATACATTTTTCACGGTCTCCTTGAAGTGCGTTAGCAGTCATGGCAATAATGTGCACGTGCTTAGGATTTTTCCCGAGGGCGGCTTCAGTTTTTTCATGTTGTCTAATTCTTCTGGTAGCTTCGTATCCGTCCATTTCTGGCATCTGGCAGTCCATTATTATTATATCATATTGAATGCGTTCGAGGGCGTCCAGGACCTCGATGCCATTTGCGACGGCGTCGGCATTAAAACCGAGTTTTTTAAGTTGTCGTAAAGCCACTTTTTGGTTTACTGCGTTATCTTCGGCCAAAAGGATATGATAAAGGTTAGAGGTGATAGGCGCAGTGGCGGCTTCTTTTTGTGGTGTTGGGTGGATGGCTTGAGTTTTAACAGGTTCTACAGGTAAGAGGAACAGGTTTGCAATACAGTCAAAGAGTTTGGATTGTTTGACTGGTTTTATGAGGCAGGCTTCAATTCCAGCTTCTTTGAGCGTCTGCATATTTTCTCTATGCATAAGTGACGTGAGCATAACGAGTCGGGTTGAAGCGATTCTTGGGTCTTTCTTGATTTCGCGGGCGAGTGTAAGACCGTCCATATCTGGCATTTGCATATCCAGGATGGCCAGGTCGTATGGGTCGCCGGCTGCAGCGGCTCTGCGTAAGATTTCCAGTGCTTCAGGGCCGGATGCGGCGTGGCCGTTTCTCATTTTCCAAGCGATGATTTGGTAATGGAGGATCTGGCGGTTAGTGGTGTTATCGTCTACGATGAGGACTCTAAGGCCGGCCATGCGAGCCATTTTTTCTTCGATTGATAGTTTTGGAGTGGCTGAAGGTTGTTTTTCTAATCTGACTGTGAACCAGAATGTTGAGCCTTCACCGAGTTTGCTTTCTACACCGATTTGGCCGCCCATTAATTCTACCAATTGCTTACAAATTGCCAGGCCAAGGCCGGTTCCACCGTATTTTCTGGTCATGGAACCGTCTGCCTGGCTGAATGCCTGGAATAGTCTGGGGAGTGCAGAGGGTGCAATGCCGATACCGGTATCGCTGACTCTGAATCTCAAGACTGCATGGGTATCTGTTTCGTAGTCTTTGGTAACTCTGACAACTACTTCACCGTGTTCGGTGAATTTTACTGCATTACCGATGAGGTTTGTGAGGACCTGACGCAAGCGGCCGGGGTCGCCTCTAAGTTGGGTTGGTACGTCCGTATGTATCCAGCTGGCGAGTTCAAGGCCTTTGCTTTGAGCGCGTTCAGCGAGTAATTCGACTGTACTTTCCACGGTTTCGCAGAGATCGAAGTCTGTAGCCTCGAGGTTGAGTTTGCCGGCCTCGATTTTTGAGAAATCCAGGATATCATTAATAATGGCCAGGAGTGCTTCTGCACTGACTCTTACGGTTTCTGCAAAGTCACGTTGTTCGTCAGTGAGGTTAGTTTCTAGTAACAGGCCGGTCATTCCAATGATAGCATTCATTGGTGTTCGGATTTCGTGGCTCATATTGGCCAGGAATTCCGATTTAAGTCTGGTTGATTCCAGTGCAGCATCTCTAGCTTTTTGGAGTTCTGTTTCTGCTAGTTTTAGTGCAGTGACATCTTTAGAGATACCGAATGTACCTATTATGTTCCCATGTTTATCTCTTAGTGGTAATTTAGATGTTAGTGCCCAGGTTTCGCGGCCGTCTGGCCAGGTTTCTCGTTCTAATTTACCAATAACAGGTCTGCCTGTTCTGATAATTTCTTGTTCATCTTCGAATGCTGGTCTGGCATGTTCTTCTGTAAAGAAATCAAAGTCAGTTTTCCCTATAGCTTCTTCTGAAGAGGCGAGTCCAAATCGGTCTGCCAGGGCTTTGCTGCAGAGGATGAATCTGGATTGCAGGTCTTTGAAATAGATGCAGTCAGGTACATTATCCAATAGAGATCTGAGTAGATCTCTTTCATAAGCAAGGTCTTCCTGGGTTCGTTTGAGTTCAGTGATATCTTTGGTTATGCCGAAGGTACCTATGATATTTCCGTTTTTATCCCGTAGAGGCATTTTAGTAGTCCAGCCCCAGGTTTCATGGCCATCTGGCCAGGTTTCTTTTTCTACGATACCGATTTTAGGGATGCCGGTACGAATGATTTCTTGTTCGTCTTCGTAAGCTTGTCTGGCGTGTTCTTCTGTGAAAAAGTCGAAGTCGCTTTTACCGATGGCTTCTTCTGGTGATTTGAGACCGAATTTTTCTGCCAGTGATTTGCCACATCTAATAAATCTGGATTGGAGGTCTTTGAAATAGATATTGTCTGGTGAGTTATCTAGTAATTGTTTGAGTAAGTCACGTTCGTATTCCAGTTGTTGTTCGATTTTCTTGAGTTCGGTAATATCCTTGGTTATGCCGAAGGTGCCGATAATATTTCCGTTTTTATCCCTGAGAGGCATTTTAGTAGTCCAGCCCCAGGTTTCATGGCCATCTGGCCAGGTTTCTTTTTCTACGATACCGATTTTAGGGATGCCGGTGCGAATGATTTCTTGTTCGTCTTCGTAAGCTTGTCTGGCGTGTTCATCTGTATAGAAATCAAAATCAGTTTTTCCGTAAGCTTCTTCAGGTGATTTAAGACCGAATTTATCTGCCAGAGATTTTCCAGCTCTAATGAATCTGGATTGCAGGTCTTTGAAGTAGATATTATCTGGTGCATTATCTAATAATTGTTTGAGTAAATCACGTTCGTATTCCAGTTGTTGTTCGATTTTCTTGAGTTCGGTAATATCTTTGGTTATGCCGAAGGTACCAATAATATTTCCGTTGGAATCTCTTAATGGCATTTTAGTAGTGAGGGCCCATGTTTCTTTGCCATCTATCCAGGTTTCTTTTTCTACGATACCGATTTTAGGGATACCGGTACGGATGATTTCCTGTTCATCTTCGTAAGCAGGTTTGGCATGTTCTTCTGTAAAGAAATCAAAATCGGATTTACCTATTGCTTCTTCAGCAGATTTTAAGCCCAGGCCTGAAACAACTGTTTTGCTGCATAGGATGAACCTGGAGTCCTTATCTTTGAAATAGATTCTGTCAGGACTATAATCAAGCAGTGCCCTTAATAGGTTTCGTTCTTTAGCCAGCTCTTGTTCAGTGAGAATTCGTTTAGTGACATCCCAGAATATACCCTGGATCCCGATTGGTTTACCGTCTTGGCTCAGGATAGGGGTTTTAATGACGTGGACATAAGATTTTGAGCCATCAGAGTTGCTATTTTCCTCTATAGTGTCGATTGGAGTGAGCGTTTCCAATATTTTAGCATCATCAGCCCGGAATTTATCAGCTAATTCTTTTGGATAAAGGTCATAATCAGTTTTGCCGATTATTTCATCTAATGGTTTACCCAGTAGTTTACAGAACTGCTGGTTGGCAAAGGAGAATTTTCCGTCGATATCTTTTCTGAAAATATTTTGAGGAAGGTTTTCGACCAGAGATAGGTAAAATGATTCAGATTTTTTAAGGGCTTGTTCAGTTTTTTTCTGGTTTTCGAAGGCTTTAGCCACGGCTTTCCAGTGTCTACGTAATTCCAGGTGAGTCATTACCTGATGGGCTAAGATTTTGAGCGCTTGTGCTAATTCTGGGGAAATGCGTTTTGGTTCTGTGTCCATGATACAAAAGGTACCGATGGCATAACCTTCTGGGGTAATGAGTGGGATGCCGGCGTAAAATTTAATAAATGGTTCATTTTTGACAGTGGAAAAGTTTTGGAATCGTTCGTCTTTCGAAGCGTCCTCGACTTCGAACAGGCCTGGTTGCATGATCGCATAAGAACAGAAAGAATGCTCCCTGGGGATTGAATTTTGCTGGATTCCGGTTTTAGATTTTAGCCAGAGTATATCTGCGTCCAGAAACCCAATAGCAGCCATTTTGACATTTGCTATTTGGGCGGCAAGTTTGGTCAGGTCATCAAAGACCGGCTCGGGTTCGGTATTAAGGATCTCGTAAATTCTGAGGGCTTCTAATCTATGTTGTTCTTCCTCAGGTGTTGGCACGTTGAACTGGGTATAGTTTGTACTATTCATTTCTGTACCCATAGATTTAAATAGCTAATTTCAAAAAATGATTAATTACTTTTAAAATCTGTAACTTAGTTTAAACAAAACCCTATTGCTTTTACTAGCATAATTAAGGTAAAAGCCACTATTCTTCTTTTTTAATACTGGCGTCTGTTTCGTGTTTTCCTAACAGACTAACCGATTGATAATAAATTAATCGCATTTTAAACTTGATTTAGCAAGACTTGTTTTTGGGTATATTTGTGTAAATATAGCATTTTTATAGGATCTTTTTGTGGTTTTTTTGACAGAGGATATTTTGCCAAGGTTAGGTCTGGATTTGCAATTTTGTGCACAGGTCGATAATGAAATTTTTGGCTTCATTATATTGTTCCGGGGAAGATAGATGTTCGAGCATTAATGGCGGTTTCTGTGGTAATTTGGCCAATCGCGTTAGAAACGTGGAATAATCAAGTTGTCCTTTTCCTGGTACAACTTCTTGGAAATGGACATTCATTTCGATGACCCATTGAAGGTCTTTGGCATGGCAGCTAACGATTAAAGGTCCTAACTTATCGAAGCAGAGGTTCAGGAGCTGGGTATTATTATAGAATCGTTCTGGACAGTTAATTAGATTGCACGGGTCTAGATGGACTCCAAATTTTTTACGATCAATAGCTTTGTAAAGTTTAAGATAACTTTCGACGCTATCGGGAATAGACCATCCCATGGTTTCGTAAGCGAATACGGATCTGGAAGGTTTGACTGAGTCGATTATTTTTCTGGCGTTTTCTACTGCTGCATCAAAGAATTCTTTTGAGGTATTTTTAGGGTGTGGTCCGAACCAGACTTGTGGATTAAAAGATCCAGCTATGTTTACGCAACAACGGGCTCCAATTGCATCTGCAAGAGCCAGGCCATCGATTACTGAAGACAGGTTTTGTTTGCGTTTATTTGGGTCTTGGTCCATTAGGTTACACCATACGCCGACTTCTGAAATTATGATGCCATGTTTTGAAAATGCTGATTCTGTGGCTTTGATTTTCTCTGTTTGAGTAAGCGGGATGTTTGGACAATAAGCGGCAGAGTAACCGAGTCTTTTATGGGCGAGTGCCAGTTGTTCAGGGTCTTCATATTGGTTGAAGACTGGGCCTCCAAGGTGTATTCGTCGATCATTAGAGATGTTTTTGTTTTGGGTATCAATGGCTTGGGATTGGATTTTTGATAATATGAAAGTTCCGGTTAATAACTTAGCTGTAGCAATGGTAAAATGCCGTCTGGAGATTTTATTTTTTTCCACAAGTGAATTATACGAAAATTTTTATAATAAGCAATTTCAAATTTTAAAATAATCAGGAATATTACTTAGGCTCATTGTCATGTGTGTTTTCAGTGATAGAAAGGTCGAGTTCAGGGTAAAGGATTTTAGCACAATTTGGACAGATGCTATGCGTAAAAGTGGCGTTAGAGTGTTCGGTAATATAGCTTTCTATTTGGTTCCAATAACCCTGGTCGTCACGGATTTTCTTACAATTAGCGCAGATAGGTATGAGTCCGCTTAAGGTTTTGATATTAGCCAGGGCTTCTTTAAGTTGTGCGATCAATTGTTCACGCTCGGACTCGATATGTTTTCGATAGGTAATATCTGTTAAGGTTCCTGCAATTCTGATTGGGAATTGGTTTTTAACTACGCATCTGCCTGAGATATGCAGCCAGCGTATGTTTCCAGATTTGGTTATGATTCTGATGTCGCACATAATAGATGGGGTTTTGCCACGGAGATGATCTTTTACTGCTTTATTAATCAATATGTTTATCAAACATTAAAGGTACGCAAATAATGGAGTTACTCTCTTTACACATGGGATGTAAATTATTTGTGATGACCGAGTCCTGAACATTATCGATCATTATAGTTTGCTCAGTTTTGATAGACCATGCTACCAGCGTATCTTCGAGTGATGGTGTTTTTTCTTTTATGAATTCGCAGGAGCATTCGGTTAATTTGAGTTGTTCATTCTGTTTAAGGACAATACAAACGATTTCAGCGCCTATGATGCTGGCGATGTTTGATGTTATTTTTTTGAGGCACTCTTCGGGGTTCAGGCTTATGATTTCACGGTTAATTTCGTTAATAGCTTCTTGCAATGCAATGCGTCTGCGAAGTTCTTCTTCCCGCAAAGTACGGTCAGTTACGTCTTCGATAATAGTTACTGTACCGGTAATTAGGCCGTTTTGGATTAAGGGTGAGATCTTTACCGACTGGAGCATGAATTCTGGCAATCTACCTTGTTTAAAAGACAAAGCGCTTTTTGTTGGTATTTTGATAAGAAATTTATGGAATTTATGAGAGAGAACGGCGACCTGTCCATTAAGGGCCTCAAGATAATATTTATCTAACTTGTTTTCTTTGATTTCAGGGAACAACTGGAATAGGTTTTTGCCTAGGATAGATTGTGCTAGCCAACGGCTTCTGGCTTCCATCCAGAAATTCCAGTATGTGACGTTAAAGTTAATATCTGTGCAGAATATGCCATGTTGGACATATTCCTCAATATCCCAGGCTGGCGGCTTATTAGCAGGATTATCTTGGTAAACCGGAAGGTGATCCATAATAGATGTTACTCAATATTTTTAAAAAACTCAGGTTTTGATGCATTATGGTTAAGTTCGTCTAAAGCATTTATTAAACTGTCCAGTGAGGATACACCAAATATGATGGTAAAGCAACCCTGGATAGAGCTCTGTTTGACTCTGAATTTGGTTAAGGCCACGAGTGAGTACTGGAGTTCTTCTGTTTTAATGACCAGGGATTTTAGCATTGAATCCAGGACTTCTAATTCGACTTTTGGGATTGAGAAAGTAATTTTAACGTTGAGCAGGTTACCAAAGATACTCAGACAAGCCGTCAAAAGTATATTGCCGACTTCTGCAAGGATTTCACAATCTGAGTCGTTGAGTTCTCGTTTTTGGATAACGGTTTGACCTGTTAATAGATCAGAAGGTAACGTTGCACCATTGTAGTCTAAAGTAATCATGGCTGAGCCACTGAATTTGCCAGTAAATACCTGGACTACCGATGCTGTTTTTCCTGGCATTATTGTATTCATTTTTAAGGAAAGATTGGATATCGGGAGCAGTTCAACTTCTGGTGGGTCCAGTATAACTCTATTATTGGTTAATTCTGAGAGGGAGGCTGCGGTTCTAGAAAAACCAATGTTTATGATTTCTTTTAAAGTATCTTTTTGGTCTTCTGTGAGCATATCATTTATTTGGTTAATGCTGCATTAACTGCAGCAATAATGTTTTCTTTTGAGAATGGTTTACTTACAAAGCCGCATGCGCCTGATTTTTCTACAGCTTCACGAGTGGAGCGTTGGATATCTGCCGTAGCGATTATGACTTTTACGTCTGGTTTAATATTTTTTAATTTTTCGAGTGTTTCTAAACCTCCTAGTCCTTGCATTGTCAGGTCTAACGATACAAGGTCTGGCTCGTGAATAGAGAACTGTTCTAAAGCTGACATACCGTCGGCAGCCTCGAACACTGTATGGCCCTGCGACTCGAGAATAGCTCTTAGAGCTTTTCTTGAGAACTTTGAGTCATCTACAATCAATATTTTAGCCATAAATTTCTTCCATGATGACGTTTAATAAATTCTCTAATTTAACAGATTTATCTGATAGACCGGCTTCACAAACAGCTCTGGGCATTCCGTAGACAATGCATGAATCTGGATGTTCAGTGATGACTTTGCCGCCTGCGGATTTAATTTTTGCTGCACCAGCGCAACCGTCGTTACCCATACCGGTCATTACTATAGCCAGGGTTCGGTTTTTAAAGTTTTCTGCTGCTGAGTTGAACATTACATCTACTGAGGGTTTATGTGGTGTGTCGAATGGTCTATAATCGAGATGCACGAGCACCTCATCACCGGATTTAACAAATTTTAAGTGTTTTCCAGCTGGTGCTAAGTAACCTGTACCGGGCTGTAATTTGTCATTTTCTTTTGCTTCGACAAATTTGATTTTTGCAATTTCCTGCATGCGTTGGGCAAACAAGTCGGTATAGCCCACTGGCATATGCATAGCAACACAGATTGGGACAGGAAAATCTTCAGGTATTTGAGGTATTATAAAACGCAGCGCTTGTGGTCCACCTGTGGATATCCCTATAAGTACTATGTCTTTGGATAACGTTTTGTTTTTATTAGTTGATGCATTTACTGATGGAGTTGGCAAAGGTTGAGTTGATGCAGTTATGATTTTATTGATGGGGATATATGCAGCGGTTTTAATTTTTTCGACTAGTTCTGATGAGATTTCAAAAACTTTTTCTGTAGCGAGTGCAGTAGGTTTTTGGATAAAATCCACGGCTCCAGCTTCAAGGGCTTTCAATGCTAATTCACCATTTTCGCTGGCTATACTGCAAACGACTATTGGCAACGGGCTCCGGCGCATTTGTTCTTTAATGAATTGGACTCCGTCCATTTGTGGCATTATGAGGTCTGAAATAACAACATCTGGTTTGAGTCTTTGGACTTCTTCGAGTGCTTCAAGTCCGTTTTTAGCTGTTCCGACAACTTGGATAAAGGGGCTCATGCTTAACATTTGAGAGATCACTTTTCTGATATAAGCTGAGTCATCTACGACCAATACTTTGATTATATTACCGCTCATATGCCTTAACTGTATTGTTTATTGAAGTATCTAACTTAGCAATCTTTGTTTTTTTGTAAACAAACGCTTTGCCAACTGTATTTAGTTCAAATTTGTTTGTGAGATTGATAAGTGATTCAGCCGCGCCAAGGAATAGGTATCCTGGGTCCAACATGTTTTCATGGAAGACATCGATGACTTTGAGAATAGACGCTCGGGAGAAGTATATAAAAACATTTCTACAGAAGATTATATGGGCTTGAGCATATTCTTTTGCGGTTGGAGAAAATAGATTAAGGACTTTGTAATTAATTTTTTCTTTAATTAGTTGAGAGATTTTCCATTGTTGATTTTCCTGAGTGAAGTATTTGAGTTTAAGATCCAGTGGCAAACATCTGAATGATCTTTCTTTGTACAAGCCAATATTTGCTTTAGCGATAGCCGTTTGGCTGGTGTCGGAGGCTGTGATTTGTATTTCCATTTTGGAGAACCAATTGTCTTCATTGAGGGCTATGGCTATTGATACTGGTTCTTCACCAGAACAGCAAGCAGCGCTCCAGATTTTAAGGGGTTGACCAGGATTTGATCTATAAAATGCTGGTACGATATATTTAGTTAAGGCGTGTAGCTGATCGCTTTCACGCCAGAAGTAAGTTTCAGGAACAACCAGGCAATCAATAAGCCTATTCCATTCCTCAGCAGCTGAGTTGTCATATTTGAGATAATAATAATAATCCAGGAATGATGAGAAACCCGAATTTACGATTAGTGGTGCTATTTTATCTGCGAGTAATTCTTTTTGGTCGTTATCATAATAGATTCCTGTGGTTTCATGCACTAAATCTCGTAATAGGTTGAATTCTTTTTCCGATAAGCCCAGGTTTTCAGTTAAGAAATGGGAGCATTTGGCTAACCGATTATCTGAGGATGGGTTATTTTTGCTGGGGTGAGTGTTGTGTTTTAGAGGTATCATTTTTCAAAGTTAATTTGCTACTTTGGTTGATGACATTTGGTGCGAGAAAGGTTTTTGATGGATGGTATAACCTAAATCATTTAATAAAGATACCGCTGTTGATTTAACGGACGGGTCATGATCGGTGGTTGCTTGGATTATGAGGTCAACTGCGGTTGGTTCTTTTGTCATTGCCAGAGATATTATGGTGGCTTTCCTGGCTTCTGGATTTGGATGCCTGATTCCAAGACGGAGGATGTGGATTTTACTTTTGGGTATTTTTGCTATTGTAGAAATGCTGAGTTTGGCAGTTTTGGGATTGGTTGCCGTATCGATAAGTGCTTGGATAGATTCTTCTGTTCCTATTTGTAGAAGGGAATTCATAGCTGCAGCACAAAGATCCAAATCAGATTCAGAAACAGCTTTCCATTGAAGTAATTGTATTACTTCCGGGTCTGATTTAGTGGCCATTGCCTGAATGGCAGCCTTACGTATGGACGGTATTTTTGATCTTAGTGAATCAATTAGTGGCTGGATGGAGTCCGGGTGCGATATTTTTGAAAGAGCATTGATTGCTTCGCATGCGATGTTTATGTCCGGGTCGGAGGTTAGTTTTGCAAGGTGTGCTATGGCGTAATTTCCTCCTAGTTCACCAAGTGCAGCTATTGCTGCGATTTTTACAAACGGTGACTCATCATTGATAGAAATATTTAAAATGTGAGATAGTGCTTCAGGACACCGGAGTTTAGTCAATGATTTGATGGTATAATATTTAACCCAGGGATTAGGGTCGGCTAACAATTTCAGAAGAGAGTTACCTGATTGTGATATTGGTAGGAACCCGAGAGCGTATGCGGCGGAACTTCTTATTTGGGGTGACGGAGAACTGGCAGCATCCTTTAATAATTGGATAGCTTTTTCAGAGTCAAAAAAGGGTAACGATTCGACAACAGCGCGTTTGACTGATTCAACTGGGTCATCAAATAATTCTAGTATCTGGCTGATAAACTCGCGATAGCCAAAATATCCTGCGATTCGCACAGCACTTTCACGAGTGAAAGGATTATTGCTTTGGAGTAGTGCTGATAGCTCTTTTGCAGTATCTGGATGTCCCAATGAATTAATAACTGCGATGGCGGCGTGTCGGATGGTTTTATCTGGGTGACCTAAAATAGGGAGCACTGGTTTAAAGGCAGATTGATCTCCAATTCTTGCTAATGCGGCGCAGATTTGGATGATTAACGAGTCTTCATTTAATAGTTTGATAAGATGTGGAACGGCTTTTGGTGTGCCAATCTTACCAAGAGCAATAACAGCTGATTCACGAATTATTGGATTTTCAGAATAAAGTTGATCTATAAGAATATCGGTGAAGTGTCGGCCATTTCGTGCGAATGCATCTATGGCCTGGTTTCTGATTTCTTCATTACCGAGCATTTCTGCAAGGGCCTTATATGCATCCTGGTTTTGCAACCAGCTTATTACTCGGATCCATGATTGGAGTTCTGATGTGTTAAGTTGATCATGGGCTGTTGTTAATTTTTTGACGGCATATGGACTGATGGCATTTTTAAATTGATCTATAATGAAGTTGCCTTCTCCGAAAATGAATTCGTATTTGGAATATATAGCGTCGAGTGTTTTTATTATGAGATTTACAGGTGCTGTTTCTAAGTCTAAAAGTTTGGTAAGTGGCTCTATTGCTTCGTAAGTGCCAATGGTTGATAACGCCTGGATTACTGGGATTTGAATGCTGGGTTTATTAAGCAGTTTTAGAAATATGGGGATGATTCTTGGGTCTTTAATATTAGCTAAAGCTTCTATGGCGGCATTAGCTAGGTAAGTGTTTTCAGAAGTGGCAATATTTAATAGAAACGGTACAGACTCGGCAGCTTTAAGTTTACCTAGTGATTCAATCGCCTGGAAAACGACATTTTCGTTATCATCTGATAACGCTTTTATTAGTAATTCAACGGCTTTTGGATTTTTTTGCGAGGCTAATGCCAGTGCAGCATAGATGCGAACATCTGGATCGTTATCGGTCAAAAGTTGTTCTAAGGCTGTTGATGCATCGATCTCAGATTTTGCCAGTATGGATAATGCACAATTGAGTATGTTTATATCTTTGTGGTGATATTTAATGATTTGTACTATGTTTCCGATTATATCAGGATTTGCCTGGGTTATGATTGAATTTTCTGATTCGTGTCTTTTGTGCCAGTCTTGATCTTGCATGAGTTTTATTATGGAATCCTGTGACGCAAGATTCTTATGTGGATAAAACTTGTTTCCGGAATGGTCTCCGGTGATTTCTTCGATGGTAACCAGGCATCCTTGAACAATGTTTGATTCTATCAGTGGGACAATACAAACATGTTGTAACATTTGGCTGTTTTTTAAAGCAGGATTTGATGGTTTGCATTTAAAAAGGGATTTATGGAATGCAGAGGATAAAACCTCTGTTGATCCTTGATTTATTACTTTTTGAAAACGGGAAAGGATTTTGTTTTTTTCTAAGTCTGGGAATAATTCCTGGATTTTTTTACCGATTGCTTGACTTTCCGGGATACCAGAATTTCTGGACATCCATTGATTCCATGTAACAACACGAAGATCGGGATCTGTTATAAAGATTCCCAAATCTAGTTTAATCTGAGTTTTATCGGTAATGTCCATGTATTGAATCCAGGGAAAGCTATTGGGATTTTAATGGTAAACAAAGTATGGTTGAATCTATTAGTACGAGCAAAGATTCGATTAGAAACAGGCCTTAGACACTCTTTAGTGTCAAAGTGGATTGTTTTTGATCCTGACTTATTTCCAATTATAACATGATCAGGTGGGCCTTTAGATGTGTATGTTGTTTTCATACCTTATTGTCTGGACTGATTTTTTGTTCTATGGGTTTCGTCTTACCAGGTTGGTTTCGTTTTCGTGTTTTAATAGTAATGAAGTTGCTTTTTAGTGTTTCTAAGTGAGTAAAGATTTGCCTGGCTATGTTGGAAATTGACGATATATTTGAGTTTATTTGCTGGATAATGCCCAGGCCGTTTTCAGCAGTGTGGGCTAGTTGTTTTATTTCTTCGTTTATATTGCTTACGTTTTTAACTGTTTTTTGGTTCAGGTTTTGTATTTCTCTGGCTGCGTGGGCCTGTTCTTTAATAATTTGAGCAGATTTAGCAGAGTTTCTTTTTATATTTTCAGTAGCTTGAAAAATCTGTCTTGTAGCAGTTGCGTGCTCAGTTAATGCTTTTGATAGTGATGATATCATCTGTGAGATTCGGTTTACTTCTGTAGTGATTTGTTCTGTAGCCGTAGATTGTTCAGCTAGTGCGCGTGTAACAATTGAGATACTTTTACGGGCTGAGTCAGCTGCTGATGAAATTTGCTTGGCTGAACTAGCTTGTTCTACGGTGGCCGTGCTTAATTCTTTGGCAAGTTTTGTAGTATTCTGTGCCGCTTTGATAATTTCTTTAGCCGCTTTGCTTTGTTCATTCATTGCAACGGAGACTTGTTGGGAGATCTTGCGCATTTGTAATGTTGAATGAGAAATTTGCTGGAGTGCGTTTGCTTGTTCTGCAGTTGCTGCAGAAACCTGGCTGGCAAGGTTTAATGAATTTGTTACTGCAGTTACTACGTTTTGGCTGGCAAGCAATTGTTCTTCTGTTGCTTTATTGATTTGTGAAACAATGGAAGATGTTTCCATGACACCAGAGACGATTCTTTTTAATGCTGCCAGGCCGTCTTCAGAATATCTTGCGCTTTCATCAGCAATTCGTAAACCATCGTTTGATTTATTAACGGCTTCGGTTGCTACTTCTTTGAGAGAGTTGATAATGGTTGCTATGTCATTTGTTGCTTTAGCGGCGCGGTCGGCGAGGTTCCTGATTTCTTCTGCTACTACTGCGAAACCGCGTCCGGCATCCCCAGCTCTTGCGGCTTCTATAGAAGCATTTATTGATAAGAGATTAGTGCGTTCGGCAATTAATGAAATAGCTTCGACTATACCGCTAATTTCTGTAGTACGTTTGCCCATTTCTCTGACTATTGCTGTTGATTGTTCCATTGAAGCTTTAACTGCTGAAATGCTGTTTATGGATTTTTGAATTATCAGACTGCCGTCTTCAGCGTCTCTGGCAGAGCGACGTGATATTTCATCGGCTTGTTTGCATAAGGTTGCGACTGATTTTATAGATCTGTCCAGTTGTTGAGCCGCAGTAGCAGATGAAGAGGATGCTTCTTTAATTTTTTCTGAATTGTTTGCAACAGATTGTACTGATTTAGAAGTTTCTTCGATTGAACTGGCAATTTCTTCGATCTGGGTAGCAAGGTTTTCTGTTGCTGTAGTTACTTCTTCAATAGAGGCGGCCATTTCATTTATAGAAGATGTAGTTTGTTCTGCTTCTACTGCAAGTTCATTGGCACTATTTGATACAGATTGGATTGATTTAGATAGCTCTTCGATTCCGGCTGCAGTTTCGACTGTGGTTGTACTAACCGAATCTATTTCAGTAGAGATGTTTTTGATGGATGCTGTGATTTCATTCATGGAATTAGAAACCTCAGTGGCAGAGATCGTCATTTCCTGAGCTGTGTTGGCTGTGTTTTGGATGGATTTAGTTGATTCTTCAACAGCTGCAGCTGTTTCATTAACAGAAGCTGATAAGGCATCAAAATTCCTGGATATTTCTTCGATTGATGCTGTTAATTCATTTAACGAAGACAAAATCCCTTCTGCTGAAGCGGATATTGTATCCGTTTGGGTTGCAGTGGATTTAAGTCGTGCGTTGATATAGTTAAATTGATCAACAGTCTGAGAGTATAAATTATTTATGTTTGTAGTATTAGAGTATAGTTGATGTGACTGATTAGTTAAATCATCAACTATTGTAATGTTTGAGATTAGCTTGTTATTGTTTGTGGCTTCGGTATTCATAGTTTTGTTATTTGTAGTTATGGGTTTAAAAATTACATATTTGTATTGTTCAGTTCTGATATAGTTTTAGCTACATCCAATATAAAAACTGGTTTTTCTCCCAGCATGGTAACACCTGAAATGAACCCGTTATCAACAGATGAAACAAGTTGCGGTGGAGGTTTGACTGTGTCTTCTGGGATATTGATAAATTCTTTACATGAGTCGACAAGAAGTCCAGCTGTTCGTTCCTGGTATTTTACAACAATGAGTCTGGATTTTAGGGTTATTTGAGATTTTGGTAAGCCGAATCTTACTCTTAAATTTATTACCGGGATAACTTGCCCGCGGGACATGACAACACCGTCCACGAAATCAGGTGCATTAGGCACAGGAGTAATGTGTTCTATCATTTCCAATTGTTGGACAAATTTACAATTGATGGAGTAAGTTGTTTCACCGAGTTGGAAAACAATGTATGGCTCGGTTAGTATTTTTGAATTTTGTTGAATGTTATTTGTTGGCATACTCTGGAGCTATAAGTTTAGATTTCGGTAATAAGGTTTTAGTCGCAAGTTTAACAATGGCATCTATATCCAGGATAAGCATAGCATAACCATCAGTAGTTTCTGTAGCACCGGCTAGACCCGGCGTCTGAATTAAAGGATCTACTAATGGTCTGACTACTATTTCGCGTTGAGATATTATTCTATTTATTTTTATTCCTATATAATTGTCGTCAGAGCCGGCGACAATGACATTATAATTTTGGCGAGGCGTGTCTTTGATTTTGAAAAATTTCGCTAGATTAACCAGAGGTATGACATTATTCCTGTAGCGAATTGTTTCGAGTTGCTGGATCTGGAAGATTTCCGAGTTGTTTAAATATACGACTTCTCGGATAGAAGGGAGAGGTGCCGCTAACTGGACTTTGCCTATTTCAATGATAAGGGCATCGACTATCATTAATGTTGTTGGGAGGGTAATCGTAAATTTAGTGCCAGCACCAGGTTTGTTAGTAAGGCTTAAGATCCCGCCGAACTCTTCAACAGTTTTTTTAACGATTGACATACCCATTCCTCTACCGCTTGTTTTGTCTGCTTCATCTTTTGTAGAGAATCCAGGAGAGCAGATAATATTTAGTAGTGCCTGATCATCCAATTCAGTATTGTCTGATATTAAACCAATAGCTTTAGCTTTTTCTCTTACTTTTTTTATATTTACGCCTGCTCCATCGTCTTCGATTTCAATAATTACAGCATTCCCGGAAGTAAATGCTCTCAAAGAAACAGTGCCAATTGTTGATTTATTGTGTTTAGATCTTATGTCTGGCGGTTCAATGCCATGGGATACTGAGTTACGAACAATATGTAAGAGTGGATCGAGCATTTTATCTACTACAATTTTATCGATTTCTGTGTCTTTGCCAGAAATTAAGATTTTAACATCTTTTTTCAATTCTCTGGAAAGATCCATGATAGCGAATGACAAACGTTCAAAAACATCACCGATTGGCACAAGCCTTAAACGCATTATACTTTCGCGCAAATCTCGCAAATGGTATTCCAGTGATTGGCTTGATTCTTGAAGCTTTTGCCAGTCGTTGACAGGTAATTTACCTTCTAATTCATTAAGTTGATCCTGGAGCCGGGCCCGAGCGGTTACCATTTCACCAAGCTTCCACATCAAGTCTTCCAATTTGGTTAATTCGACTCGCAGTATTTTGCTTGGAGTTATGTTTTTCTGTATGTTTAATTGCTCCTGGTTTTCTGTTAGTTGTCCTGGTTGTATAGCAACTTGTTGAGCTTCTTGAGGCAAATTTTCTTTAACTATAGTTTTCGGATCAAATAGCGACCATGAAACACCATCTGCTGACCACGTGCTGAATTTTTCTTCTGATTCGGGAGAAACCAGTAAGAATTCAAAAATGAGCTTTCCGTCTGTGGTAAAGGTTGGTGTGGCCTGGATTATTTCACCAATATTTGTCAGGCGGGTTCTTATTTTTTCAATATTAACCCCTCGTTCTACCAGTTCATGCGAAGGTTGATATCTTATCTTCCAGCAGCGCCAGCCTTTTTGCTGAAGTTGAATAATGCGTTGGTGCTGTTCATTTGATAGTACTGCTAATGGTTGTGTAGAGAGTGTTGTTTCAGTTGGGATGGATGTATTACTTTTTTCAGCATTTTGTTTTGAAGCCGTATCTATTATCTGGCTTAGCTGATTTATAACATTTATTGGGTCGGGGAGTGTCGTTGCATTCCTATAAGCATTTATGGTTTTCTCAAGCAGAGCTATTCCGTCATGAATGCAGTTTGCAATTTGATTAGTGAGTGTAAGCTTATTATTTCTGACAAGTCTTAAAATATTTTCTAATTGATGAGCTAATTCCTCGGCTTGTTGGTGACCGACCATTCCGGCGAGACCTTTAATTGTATGGAAACTACGGAACAGCTCATCAATTATAAGTCTCGTTGGTTTGCCAGATTTAATGCATTCCTCAATGGCTATAATATGCCTTCGTGCCAGGGTCAGATGTTCATCGCAGTCAGTGTAGTAATCGTCCATGAAACCTGCGATAAAGTCTTTATCTTCTTTTGAGAATTCAGGTGCCATTTATAAGGGGTTGGTTTTCAGGTTTATTAGTAATCATGCCAGAGACTTTTTCAAGAATAGTATCTGGATTAAATGGTTTAGTCATATAAATTGAGGCTCCAGCTGTTAAAGCTAAAGATTTGCTTTCTTCGTCCCCGCGAGTCGTAAGTATCATCACAGGGATTTTATTAGTTATAGGGTTGTTTTTAATGAATTTTAGAAAATCCAAACCGTGCATATCTGGCATATTAAGATCGAGGACAATTGCATGTATTTGTGTAAGTGCAATGATTTCAATTGCTTCCAGGCCTGAAGCTGCTTCATAAAACTGCGTCTCCGGCATTTTTTGCAAAGCTGTTTTTACCATTCGCCGTATAGTTGGCGAATCGTCGACTATTAAAACATTTTTCATTAATCAAATCTGGTCCAACATTTTAACCACATTATTTATATTTCGGCAGATTTCAGAAAATCTTTAGGCGAATTAGCAAGCTCAGTCGTATAAACATGATTTTTAAATGGGAATGAATGTTTGTGTAGATTGTTACAGACTATTGCCAGAGGCCATTTTTTAATGTGAGAACTGAGAATCTTTATAATTCTCAGGCTAAAAACTAAAATAATGTTTATGAACTGTATCGTTTTGTGCCACAAATCTAACTTGCTAACGGCCCGAGTAATCCGTTATGTCTTGCAGATGCGTGTGTATCGGCATAATCATCTTCTCACAGATTTTTAAGCAGCACAGAGTCATAAATTGTTTGGAAGATGCATTTAAAGTGTGATTGAGTCTTCAGATTTACCGGCGGTTATATAAACTGGTCGAACTGCTAAGACTTTGGTTTATGGATGATTTTGTGTTAAAAGTTTTTGTTAAGTATTACGACTGATTAAGTTAAAATTTGGGTTTTTAAGAGACGGGCGGTTATAGCAACATAGACTACGAAGCGCTTAGACTTTACCAGAGATCCTGGTTGGTTCGTTATGCTACAAGCGACTGAGTATGGCGTGGGCTGGTTATTTTTATAAATAAAATGAAAAAATTATCCCGGCTGCTATATTTGCAACCGGGATATCAAGTTTCGGAGCTAACCGAAGCTTCGCGAGAATAACAAATCAGCAACTACCAGCTATATCTAATTGCATTCGAAGCAACTATCTTATCTGCATAATTGGTAATGGCGACTGATTGAATCATTTTTGCAACCAGAGAATTGTTAAACATGAATCGTTCCTATCAATATTCTCTATCTGTTATTTTACCTGGCTGTGGAACAGGATAGCTGCCGTCAGGGAGTGGTTTTAACGGTGCGGGCGAGTTTTCGGTTAGCTTATCAACGTCTGGGGCAAATTCATGGTCGCATTTAAGAATTTCCTCATAAGTGATTACTCTGCCTGTATGTGCAGCCATACGGCCCATTGTAGTAACCAGGCTAGCCTGCACGCCGCGTTGGACTTCGTTATAAGGTTTATCGTTTCTTATGGCGGCCATCAGGTCGTTCCATTCATTTTGGTAAGGATTCCGTTGATCCGGTGGCAGGTTTGATTCCCAGATTCGGTTTTCTGAGGTCATATTGTGTCCCTTAAATGTGGCAGAGGGGGCACCGCAGTCTCCGCTTTTTGAAATAATGGCGCTACCTTTTGTGCCATGTGCGAAACTGCAAAAGCTTTCATAACACCCGAGCATACAGCGTCCATCCATTATAAGCTTAGTTCCGTCGGGGAAAGTGTATTCAACTGAGTAAATGTCGAAGTTTTGGTCTACATATTTTTCGCCTTTATCGCTAAATCTATAATGACGTCCGCCCAGGCCCATAGCGCTGATTGGCCATGCATTTTTCATCCAGCAGGAAGAATCGATCAGGTGAATATAAAAGTCGCTAAAATTACCGCCACTGGCCCACAAAAAGCTATGGAAACGCTGTACTTGATATTTAACTTCGCTGATTCCAGGGGGTTTTCGAAGCGACTCAAAGAATCCTGCGGGTCCGTGCATTCTGTAAGCTCTGATCAGGATTATATCGCCGATTTCGCCGTTCTGGATGCGATCATGTAATTGTTCGAATGCTCTACTGTGTCTTGACATCAGGCCGACACCGACCTTGAGGTTTTTTTTGACTGATTCTTCTGCGAGCTGGAACATTCTACGGCTTGTTGGCGCGTCAACAGTGACTGGTTTTTCCATGAATACATTTAGATTTTTCTGGATAGCATATTGGAAATGGACCCATCGGAAGGCTGGCGGAGTGGCAAAGATGGCGATATCGCCTTTATCAAGGCAATCCATAGCTTTTTTGTATGCATCGAATCCGATGAATTGGCGCTCTGGTGGAACGTCGACTTTATCACCAAAGCTGTTTTTTAGGGTTTGGTAGCTATCTTTGAGTCTGTTTTCGAATATATCGGCCATAGCAACTAGTTTAACTGGGCCAAGTTTGGTTTGAAGCGCATTTTCTGCTGCCCCAGTGCCACGCCCACCGCAGCCGATCAGTGCAATTTTTATTGTGTTATTTTCGGCTGCGTAGCCGGGTCTAGCAATGCCCGGCAATATTGAAGCCCCGACTAAGGCCATTGTTGAGTTTTTTAAAAAACTCCTGCGAGTCAACGAACAAGTTTTTTCTGAGCTATTCATATTAGCTATGTATTTTATTTTTTTTGCTTTTAAAAGTCCATGCCATTTTAACAACAAAATGGCGCCGATCAAAGGTATAAGTGAGACGTAATCTGGTTTGCATGAATTCATATCAATTTATGAAATTTTAAGCTATTGATTGTTTGGTTTCCTATAGATGGGTGATAATTGGTATGGTTATTTCTTTTGATGATTGAAACGAGTGAGCAGTTTGGGCTTAGAATTTAGTTAGTATTAGTTTGAAAAACCAGGGCCAGAAATGATCGTGCTGGAATAACAATTTTTTGTTTCAAGTAAGAAAAGAAAAGGCGGATTTTTGAGTTTATCCGCCTTTTCTTAGATGGTTTGAATTTTTGTTTAAGCTATAAAGCTATAATCGTAAGGTTTTCGCATTTCTCTTACCAACATTGAATTTGCTTCTTTATCACCGATTATTTCCTCTTTGACTGGATCCCATTTAATGGGTCTATTAAGTCTGACAGAGATAACGCCGAGGTGAGCAACAGAGATTGATCTATGGCCGATTTCGACAGGGCAGATGGGGTCTTTTCTGGATTTTACGCATTCGAAGAAGTTACCCATATGGTTATCACTTTTATATAGTCTTATAGCATTTGAAGGCAGAGGTTCTTCAAGCAACTCAGGTTTACTGGCTTTAATTTCGCCACGGGTTACAAAGATCCAGCCTTCGGTTCCTTCAAATTTAACGCCATTTGGTGCGCGTTTGCCGTCGGTTATGGTCATAGTGACACCATTTTCATATTTACAATTGACAACAAATTCAGCAGCTGCGTCATAACCGCCGGGGATCATATCGACTAGAGATTTACCATCGAATTCGACAGGTCCAGAGAGCTCTGTGCCGAGTCCCCATTGGGCAATATCGTTATGATGTGCACCCCAGTCCGTCATCTGGCCTCCCGAGAATATATACCACCATCTAAAATTCCAGTGACAGTTATGTCCGTTGTATTCGGTTGGTGGTGCCTGGCCCAAATAATAATCCCAATTAAGTTCTGGTGGAACTGGAATTGGTTTAAACGGGCCTTCGCGTGGTCCCGTTGGTAATCCAACTGTGACATGTTTTATTTTACCGATACGGCCGTTTCTGACTAATTCACAAGCTAAACGGAAGCGGGGATCGCTTCGTTGTTGGCTGCCGACCTGGAGGATAATCTTGTTTTCACGAACCGCTTTGATCAGGCGTTTGCCTTCGTCAATTGTTAGGGTTAGTGGCTTTTCTGTGTAAATATCTTTTCCGGCTTTAGCTGCGGCCAGGTTGACGAGTGTATGCCAGTGATCTGGTGTTCCATTGATGATGACATTTACGTTTTTATCTTCGAGTAATTTTCTGAAGTCCTTGTAGGTAGTGGGTTTTTTACCATTACGTGCGAATTGGTTTGCTGCTTCTTCGAGATGCTTTTCATCTACATCACAGACTGCCACGACATCGCCATAATTTTTTGCCCAGTTACAATCCCCTCGGCCTTGACCGCCACATCCGATCAAGGCAATACCCGGCCTGTCATTTGGTGACAGTGGTTTATTGGTTTGCGCGGAGCAATCAAGCTCGTCCAGGAACCATTTGGGTAATGCTGTAGATGCTAACACGACACCGGCTGCCTTAAAGAAACGCCGGCGTGAAACATAATAGCTCATATTTTTCATGAGACCTTTATAGACCATTGATTGAAGCAGTCAATATTTGTTTAAGTAAGATTTAAGCTCAAAACCCTTGCTATTGAATTTTCGTCGAAAAATATTTCAAGCCATGATGGTTTGGCTTTGAAAAGCCAAACCCTAAAAAATTAAATCCCGAATGGCACATTATCCATTTGCCGACACCATGTTGGTTACCCACAATAAGTCTTCAGTTGATTAGAAAACAGAGTAAACAAATTAAGCCATCAATTTGGAGGGTTAAATTCCGACCGAATTTCCAACGACCTTCTGAAGGGTCTAGTTTTATCCCGACCCACGGATTGCGTGAAGGGCATTCCTCCTATATGCTGGACGTGGTGAAAAGCGTCCCTGCAATAAACAAACGTAAGTCGCAGACATTACTTTTCTATTTTAAGGCAAAATTGGAATCTGAATAATTTATCAAAACTTTAATTCATCAAAACCTGGAAAAAATATTCATAGACAGTAAGAATTCGGGTCTAAGAAGAAGTGGTTCTATGGAGATATTAGTTTGCGGTTTAAAATAGTGTAGAGTTTTTGGACGCCTGAATGAGTTCATAAAGTTTATTTATTGCGGCTTCCGATTTTATTATGTTGTTGGCCATGATTATACCGTTATCTATGGAATTTGTTTTTCCGGTTATAAACAATGCAGCTGCAGCATTAATAAGGACTGTATACATTTTAATGTCAGACAGTTCGCCTTTAAGTATTTTAAGTAAGATATCAGCGTTATAGTTTGAATCATTTCCGCGTAGTTCATTAATGTCAAAGGAATGTTGGCGAGGCTGGATAAAAAATTGGTTATTTTCAAAATTCATAGTTGTAAGTAAAATAGGGGATTTGTCCTGGAAGATAGCGCATGTGTTTTGACCGATTATTGAAAGCTCATCCAGAAAACCATTACCGGGCTGACCACAAACGACCATACCCGACTTGAGTTCAAGGTTTTTCAAGACATAAGCGATCGGTTCGCATAAGCTGGGGTTGGGAACGCCGACCAGCTGGTGGGATGGTTTTGCAGGGTTAAGGAGTGGTCCAAGGAAATTAAAGATAGTTCGTATGCCTTTATTTGCGCAAATTTTTCTGGCTTGAGAAATATTTTTAAAGGACGGATGGAACTTTGGCGCAAAGAAAAAAGCAAAGTAGTGTTTTTCTAACCAGAGTGCAGCTTCTTCAGGGGTTAAGTCGATTTTGACGCCAAGTTTTTCCAGTACATCAGCGCTACCGCATTTTGATGTGATTGCGCGGTTCCCGTGCTTAGCTACTCGAATATTTGATGCTGCAAGGATAATTGCAACTGCAGTGGATACATTGATAGTGTTCTGGTTATCGCCACCGGTACCACAGACGTCGATAATAATATCATTTCGGATGTTATCCGGCAGTGGTGGTGGGATTGATTTATTACGAAGTGCGGCTGCAAAAGCAGAGATTTCGTTGACGGTTTCACCTTTTTTGGCTAACTCGGCCAGGAAAGATGCTTTGAGTTCAGGGCTAACAGATTCTTTGGTAAGTTCGTCGACGGCGGTTTGGATTTGTTCTGTTGTAAGGTCTATTGAGTTACTTAGTTGCTCAATAAGTTTATTTAGCATAAAAATATTCTAGCAGACAAATCTGCTCAAGGTAAAGAGACAATTGTTTAGATGAATAGAATAGTAACAACAAAGATAAAAATTGATCCGAATAATTTTTCTAGAGATGAAGTAGATTTAGCCGTTAGATTGTTGAGGTTGGGAGAAGTTGTCGTTTTACCAACCGAGACAGTCTATGGTTTAGCGGCGAATGCTACGGATAGTCATGCAGTGGAGAAAATTTTTGAGATTAAACGCCGGCCTGCATCGAATCCAATTATTGTCCATGTATCATCAACGACAATGGCTAAGGAATGTGCTGCTATTTGGGATGTGCGTGCTGAATTGCTTGCCAGGAGGTTTTGGCCTGGGCCTTTGACGTTAGTCGTGCCTAAATCGGCGTTGATACCTGATATAGTTACGGCTGGTGGTAGCACGGTGGGCATTAGGTGTCCGGCACAATTATTTACCAGATCTGTAATAGAATCACTTGATGCGCCTATTGCTGCGCCGAGTGCAAATCCGTTTTCATATATTTCTCCTACTACTGCTGAGCATGTGATAAAGAATTTGGATGGGCTCGTGCCTTTAATTGTTGATGCGGGTGCATGTGAGGTGGGAATTGAGTCAACAGTTTTAGATTTAACGGGGGAGATGCCAACGGTTTTGCGGCCGGGGCTGATAACGCCTGAGCAAATAGGGCAAGTTTTAGGTGGGGCTATAAGGTTGAAACCTGCAAGCGGAGGTAGTAAACAAGGTGAGTTGCTCAAGAGTCCGGGGCAATTTAAGAAACATTATTCGCCGAGGGCAAGGGTTGTTTTATGTCCTACTGAAAAGTTCAGAGAGTTTGATACAATCCTCAAAGATTTGAATTTTAGAGGTAAGTTGATTGGAATAGTAACGTTTTCGGGCATCAAGGACATCGTCGGCGCTAGTTATATTGTTAATTTATCGGACCAACCAGAAAAATTTGCTAAACAAATTTACTCAGCTTTTCATGATTTTGATATGGCCGGGGTGGAATTAATAGTTGTAGAGGAGCCACCTGATTCCGCTGACTGGCTGGCTGTCAGGGATAGGTTATTCAGGGCAGCTGCAATTTAGGAATAAACTTGATTTTTAATGATTTGGCTCGATGATTGCAGACATGAATGCTGTTGGGCAATTTGACCAATATTTATGGCTGGGTCTTTTATTGATAGTGGCGGTTATTATTACTGCCGGTATGGTCGTAATGTCATTTATTCTGGGTCAGAAGGGAAAAGATACCCTGGTAAAAAACAGTCCCTATGAATGTGGTATTGAGCCATTAAAGCCTATTCCGTCGAATTTAGCTATAAAATACAATCGGGTCGCCATGTTATTTGTGATTTTTGATGTTGATGTTTTATTTTTTTATCCATGGGCTGTTGTATACAGAGATTTACTTAAAGAGAAGCCAGTTTTAATTTTGGGTGGCATGTTTATTTTTGCTGGTATTTTGTTAGTTGGATATATTTATGGTTATAAAAAAAGAGCATTTGATTGGATTAATGAATGACATATGAAGAGCCCTATTAAATTTGGAACCTCAGGTTGGCGCGGGATTATTGCGCAGGATTTTACATTCAATAATGTACGGCTAGCCACGGAGGGGATTGTTAGGTTTTTGAATAAGTTACTGGCTAAAAGACCTTCTGAACTTGAAGGAAAGAGCAAGGAATTGTTGGTCTCATATGACCCGCGCTTTTTGGGCAGGGAGTTTGCATTGACGGCGGCGACAGTAGTTGAGCGCGGTAGTTTAAAGGCTTTGATAACTCCCAGAGATACGCCGACACCGGTTTTGTCTGTGGCCATAAGAAGCCGGAAGACTTTAGGTTGTATTAATATAACAGCGAGCCATAATCCTCCTGAATATCAGGGGCTAAAATACTCAAATTGGCTTGGTGCTGCTGCTCCGCCTGAAATTACCAGCCAGATTGAATCTGAGATCCAAAATATAACAGAGGCCGAATTTGAACAATTAATAAATGAGACTTCAAGGTTATGCGAGCCGGAGGTTTTTGATCCGAGTGCGGACTATTTCTCTCAGGTTAACAAGCTTGTCGATTTTAAGATTTTAAGGAAGAATCCACTGAAAGTTATAGTAGATTTCATGCACGGGACAGGGCGTGGGTATCTGGATGTTTTACTTAAAAAAGCAAAGGCCTCAGTACGAGTTCTTAACAATAGGCCTGATCCTTTATTTGGCGGGCGAAGACCTGAGCCAGATGAAGAAGGGCTGGCAGATGTATCCAGATTGGTAAGGCGGATGAATATGGATGCAGGATTTGGTTTAGATGGCGATGCGGACAGGTTCGGTATCGTAGATAGTAATGGCCGGTGGCTTTCGCCAAACGAGGTGCTTGCTCTTGTCTTATATCACTTAAAACATAATAGGGGTTGGACTGGTGGAGTTGTGCGGACTGTGCCCACTTCGCATTTTGTTGATGCAGTAGCCGGTTGGCTGAATGTTCCAGTGTTTGAGACTCCAGTGGGATTTAAATATGTTGGCGCAGTCATGGAATCCAAAGAAATTATTGTTGGTGGTGAGGAGTCTGGTGGTTTGAGTGTTAAGGGGCATATACCTGAAAAGGATGGTATAGTTGCTTGTTTACTCATGGCTGAGCTCAGGAGCTTCGAAAGAAAGAGTTTTAGTCAAATCTTAAAAGACCTTGAAAAGAAGATAAAATGTAAATTCATAACCAGGCGAATTAATATTGAAGTGGATCCATCACACAAAGAGAAGATATTGAAGAAGCTCAGTTCAGGAGTCGAAAAGATCGGCGATTTTATAGTAGATAAGATTGTAACGACAGACGGCTATAAGTTTATATTTACTTCTGGTGAATGGATGGCGTTTAGAGCGAGTGGCACAGAACCCTTGTTTAGATGCTATTTGGAAGCAAGATCCCATCAAAATTTGAAAAAATTTCAGGAATTAGCTGCTCAACTCGTTAAGGTTGATTAAGTTTGTTTTGGATACGGATCATACGCAGTGGTAATAGTTCGCGAAATAAAATCATTTGATTTGCCTGAGCTTGAACCTTACAGGACTATGCGACGTCAGAGTGAGCATAGGCAGCAAAGGATTTTTGTAGCTGAAGGCGAAAAGGTGGTGCGAAGGCTGTTGGAAAGTAATTTTGAGGTTGTTTCAATGGTGCTGCCCCCTAAGTGGTATAATGAACTTAGGGATCTAATACAATCACGGGATTCTAATATATCTGTTTTTATTGCTGAGAAGGAGTTACTGGAGCAGCTTACAGGCTTTTCAATGTACCAGGGACTATTAGCAGTGGGGCGAATTCCTGAATTACCATCTTTAAGTAAAGTAATAGAATTTTCTAAAAAGCCGAGGCTATTTGTGGCAGTGGAGGGCTTGACGAATGCAGAGAATATGGGGGCAGTGATTCGTAATTGTGGGGCGTTTCATGTTCAGGCAATAATAGCAGGCGAGACGTCGTGTAGCCCGTACCTGCGCAGAGCTGTAAGAGGGTCAATGGGTGCGATTTTTCATATACCAATAGTTGAAACAGTCAATTTAATAGAATCACTTTTGGAACTACGACGAAATGGGTTCAGGTGTATAGCAGCGCATCCGCATGCAGAAGCCCGAATTTTACCTGAATGCGACTTGACTGGGGACTGTTGTTTGGTGTTTGGCAGCGAAGGCTATGGATTAAGCCCGTCTGTTCTTGAGGCCTGTACTGATGCAGTTGCCGTGCCAATGCCGGTCACAGTTGATTCGCTTAATGTTGCATCGGCTGCAGCTGTGTTTCTTTATGAAGCTTGCAGACAACGGGACATCTGGAAGAAATTTTAGGGAAAAGGAATTGTACATTATTTTGATCGGAGTTTTTATTAAGTTGTCAGATTGTGCTTTTGACTTTGCCAGGTTTTGAATAAAAGATTTGCCAAATCACTATATAGTGGTATTCAAGCGGGTATGAAAAATCTAAAAGAATTAAATTTATCGCGCCGTGAGTTTATTCGAAAGTCTGCACTAGCATATGGTGGCATATTGTTAGCGTCCAGGATTAGTGCGGTTTTCGGAGCTTCGGAGTCGCGGCGTTTCAAAATTGGTGTATGTGATTGGTCAATTGGCAGGACAGACGAGACGAGCTTTGAGCTTGCAAAGAGACTAAAGCTTGATGGTGTAGAGGTGGAGTTCGGTAATGTTCAAAACAGACTGAAGCTCAGGAATCCTGAAGTCCGAGCAAGTTATCTAAACAGTGCGAAGACGAATAATTTAGCGATCCCGTCAATTGCTATGGGTGTTTTAAATTCAGTTCCCCTGAAAAGTGAGCCAGTAAGTTCGGTCTGGGTTATCGATGCGATTGAGACGTGCCGAGAATTGGGAGCCAGAACTATACTTATTGCTTGTTTTGGTAAAGGCGATTTGAAAGGCGATAAACAGGGAATTGATCGGGTAACTGAAGCTTTGAAGGAAATTGCACCCAGAGCAGAGAAAGCGAACGTTATTCTAGGGCTTGAGAATTATCTATCTGCTGAAGATAATCTTAAGATTCTGGAAAAGGTCGGGTCTCATGCCCTTAAAGTGTATTATGATGTAGGTAATTCTACAGATATGGGCTATGATATATACAATGAGATCCGGCTTTTGGGAAACAATATTTGTCAATTTCATTTCAAAGATGCCGGTTATGTTTTAGGTAAAGGACGGATAGATTTCAAAAAAGTTCAAGAGGCAATATTTGCGATTAATTATTCAGGCTGGATAATTCTGGAAGCTGCGGCGCCGAATGGCATTATGACAGATTATCCAAAGAATGTTGAGCTTATTGATAGCTTGTTTAACTCTTAGTGTATCAATGGGTTAATGGTATGAGGGTGCGAGTTAAAATCTGCGGTATAACAAACCTGGAAGATGCACTTGCAGCGGCAGAAGCTGGAGCGGATGCGTTGGGTTTTGTTTTTTACGAGAAAAGTTTGCGTTACATTCAACCAGAAAAGGCATCTGATATCATCAAGCAGTTACCACCTTTTATAAACACAGTGGGTGTTTTTGTGAATGCTCGTGAGGAGTTTATCAGGCAGACTATCCAGTTATGTGGGTTATCAGCTGTGCAATTTCATGGAGATGAACCGCCAGCTGAGTGTTTGAAGTATACTCCTGTTAAGAGTATTAAGGCATTTAGAGTGGAATCTGAGTCGATTCTTAATATTCTTCCTAAGTATAATACGGATGCCTGGTTATTGGATGCTTTTATCAAGGGTGTCGAAGGCGGTACTGGCTGTGTGTTTGATTGGGACATTGCAAGTAAGGCATGTGGATTTGGCAGGCCTGTAATACTGGCTGGAGGTTTGACAATCGATAACGTTCAGGAAGCAATAAAGCAAGTTCAGCCGTTTGCGGTGGATGTATCCAGTGGGGTTGAGGATCATCCGGGGAAAAAGGATCATGCCAAGTTAAAGGATTTTATTTCTATTGTACGGGAGATAGATTTTGGAAGAGCTGAGCCCGGATGGATTTGACTTAAATTCAATATAGTAATAAGCTTAATTTACTATTGGGCAGATTGCCTGATGTCCGGAAAGAGAACCCGGCTTTTGGATTCAAAAACCGGTTTTTTTATTTTTATTAAAATGCAATGAATAGGATTTTTAATAAAAGCCAGCTTAGTCCAAACGTTTTCAAGTTTGAAGTTGAAGCTGAGCGGATTGCTCAGGTACGCAAGCCCGGCCAATTCGTGATTGTCAGGGCTCGCCAAGGAGCAGAACGCATACCGTTGACCATAGCGGATGCAAATATATCAAAAGGAACTATTACTCTGGTAGTTCAAGCAGTTGGTAAAAGCACTCGAGATCTCGCTAGCTTACAGAAGGGTGATTTCATTAACGATATAGCTGGGCCATTAGGAAAGCCAACTGATTTGATTGATCACGGGACAGCGTTATGCATTGGCGGTGGCGTAGGTACTGCAGTGGTGTACCCTATTATCAAAGGATTAAGCAACAACAATGTTAAGATTATTTCGGTCATAGGTGGAAGGTCCAAAGAATGGGTAATATTTGAAAAGGAATTGAAGGAGTTTGGAGAGGTTTTCGTTTGCACAGATGATGGTTCATATGGAACGAAGGGTTTTGTTACAAATCTAGCTGAAGAAATCTTAAAGCGGTCCAGAGTCGATATAGTGTATGCTGTTGGGCCGGTGCCTATGATGCGTGCAGTTGCAAATTTGACCAGGCCGCTTCAAGTCAAGACAATCGTATCATTGAATCCGATAATGGTTGATGGTACTGGCATGTGTGGTGGGTGTCGAGTTGTGGTTAACGGAGTCACTAAGTTTGCTTGTGTTGATGGTCCTGAGTTTGACGGGCATCAAGTGGATTTTGATTTATTAATGGATCGACTTAGTACTTATAAGGCGCAAGAGAGAATAGCGGTTACTCTTCATAGTGAACCTTGTAAGCTTTCGGAAGTTAAAGTATGAAAAATTGTGTTCAATGTTCATCTGTTCATTCCAGTCAACAAAAATTATCTGTTCGTGAACGGCTATTGATACCCCGGCAAAAGATGCCAGAGCAACCGCCGGAGGTTCGCACGCATAATTTTGATGAAGTAAACCTGGGGTTTAGTGAACAACTTGCCATACTGGAGGCCCGGCGTTGTTTGCTTTGCAAGAACCCTAAGTGTGTTGAGGGTTGCCCTGTTATGGTTAATGTTCCTCGATTCATTTCGTATATTGCCGAGGGTAATTTTGAAGCTGCCGCTGAGTCACTGTTTGCGGATAATGCCCTGCCAGCTATTACTGGGCGTGTGTGTCCTCAAGAGACACAGTGCGAAAAAACTTGTGTTCGTGCCAACAAAGGTGAACCGGTCGCAATCGGGCATTTAGAAAGATTTGTTGCGGATTGGGTGTTACAAAAGCGGACAAGAGGCCTGAATATATCGGCTGAGAAATCTGGTAAAAAGGTCGCTGTAGTCGGTTCTGGTCCTGCAGGACTTACTGCGGCTGGGGAATTACTCAGGCTGGGCCATTCCGTGACAGTATTTGAAGCATTACACGAACCAGGCGGTGTTTTGGTATATGGAATACCAGAGTTTCGATTACCCAAATCTATAGTGAGAGCTGAGGTTGAACGCCTTAAACAAGCAGGGGTCAAGATTGAATGTAATGTGGTTATTGGTAGGACATATACACTGGATGAATTAAGGAATAGTTTTGATGCTGTTTTTATTGGTAATGGTGCAGGGTTGCCTGTGTTTTTGGATATACCAGGGGAAAACCTTAAAGGGGTGTACTCGGCGAACGAATACCTGACGAGGGTGAATCTGATGGGAGCTTATGCTTTTCCTAAGTTTGATACTCCGGTTTTAACTGGAAAATCTGTTGCAGTGATTGGCGGCGGTAATGTGGCTATGGATGCCGCCAGAACAGCTAAAAGACTTGGGGCTGAAAGTTCTACTATTGTCTATAGACGGACAAAGAAAGAAATGCCCGCACGTTTGGAAGAGATTCATCACGCTGAGGAGGAGGGAATAAAATTTGAGTTTCTGGCTGCGCCTATTGAAATCATTGGTAACAATGAAAAATGGGTCAAGGCCTTAAAATGCCAGAAAATGAAGTTGGGTGAACCTGATGCTTCGGGAAGGTGTCGGCCAATTCCTATAGAAGGCTCAGAATATGAATTACCATGCGAAATCGTAATTGTAGCTGTTGGTACAAAGGCTAATCCATTACTTACGTCTACTTGCCCTGGTCTAAAACTGGATAAACGCGGCAATATTATTGTAGATCAAAACGGTATGACAAGCATTCCAGGAGTTTTCGCCGGGGGTGATATCGTGAGGGGCGCGGCTACAGTTATTTTAGCGATGGGTGATGGAAAGCGAGCCGCTATGGCTATAGATCAATATTTAAGAGATTAGTCCTTTGATTGCTCAGAGTTGTTTCTTAAACCTTTGACGTCCTCAAGAGTCACAAAAAACTCAATAAGTAGAAATGGCAAGGCGGTATTTGGGTATGCAAGATTACGTTGCTTTTATTTGGCTGGTTGCCCGCTGTTGTGCCTGATATTGCTGTCGCTGAAGACTCGATTTAAGGCTCTGCCGAACATGCCTTACTTGTTAGCACGTGATATTGTCTCTGGGGCGAATGCTCCTTGTATCGTGTGAGTATCCGCTAAGGACTGGAAACCTGCCATCGCGCATAAGGTCCAATAAAACTGCCACATTTTCCTCGAATGGGCAAAATCAATTGATTGAGTTTCCGAACCGGGACTGCGGAGTCAGATCGCGACCATGTGAAGTCTTGTAGGTTTTTTATCTTTATAAGCTTGTTGTGTTGCGATTGGCTTTTATAATCCACAAACTTTAGCCGTCAATCAGCATTGACTACTCGGAAGAATTGTATTGGCGCGGTAATTGACAATTCAATTGGTATATTTGTAGTGGTGGCGACAACAACGAAAGGGAGTTTAATCCAGGGGAAGGGATCCAGGCACTCCTTGACTTACACCTGATAAGCCTTACCGATTTCTGTTAACGCGTTGATGCGCAAGCAGTTTAATCTTACAACGACGGGGGATGTCACAGCGGTACTGGTACAGGTTATGCACCTGCCTTGATGGGTGTACCAGCTCGGGTTTCATATGCCCAATCCAAAACAACCATCTCACGTATACGGATCCAGCCATAATGAATTCCATCGGCATTCCAAAATCTGATACCAATGTAGCCTTGTGTCATTGTTGCCAGAGGATCGATAACCCTAGAAGTACCATTTGCCGGACTCCAGCAATGTGTTACCAGAGAAACTTGCCTGGCCCACCAGAAGTCATTTGTTGCCGAATCAGGACCTATCAATGAGCCCTCTGACAACGCGGCTGCGAAATTGGTTTGGACTAATACCTCGTTTGTTCTCAAAGCTGTAATGTAGAAGAATAGCTTGCACATGCTGCAGGGAATATCTGTTGTGCAGATAGGACCATTGAAATCCAGACTGAAATCAATAAAACCTTTCGATTATAATGCGAACAACAATAAATATGACTACAAACAAAATGCCAGTGATAAGTGCAACCACTGGTGACCACAAGCCCAATTTGAAAAAGAACGATTTGGCGTAGCCAGTGCAAATTCAATAAAAGTCATATCTACAATTTTTAATAAGGCATGTTTTAGACGAACCTACTTGAGTTTCACGTGAGGCTTGTCCGGGAACTATCTATTAATTTTGTTGAACATTTTCTAGATCATTTTTTCTGGATGTGTTTTTTCATGCAATTAGTTGGATCCAGTCTGATTATCTTATCTTTGCGGACAGAAAAATTAAAGATAGGTTCATATTACTTTGGTAAGAACCCTCTCAGTTCATCCTTTTGTGCGATCTGGTTCATCAACTGCTTTTCCTCGTCGGTGAGAGTGGCGGGGTCCTTAGACTTTAACTCGGCATATCGTTTCAAATACTTGAAATTGGAATACTGCTGTAATGTGTCTCTGAGGAAATCGATTGTTTCTGCTGCTGAGTTGTCATTTCCCTGTTGGATTTGAGTTAGAAGAGTCGCTACTTTTTGGGAAATTACCCAGTTTGGAGAGACGCTTTTGACGGCTTCAATGGTAAAAATGGCATAAGCGACATCGATTTCTTTACCATCGACTCGTTTCAGCGTTAGACCTGGTTCGAACTGATATTGTGTGCCGTCGACTTCCTGCGAAAAAACCACATACGTGCCTGTCTGGAGCGGCATGCCTGCGTCTGGACGGTCTGGTGGGTAGAGTGCGATTGGACACTCAAGTGCGCTAACATTCTTTTCAATCGCTGAAATTAATTTTTCTACTGCTGTTGCCAGGCCGGATGCAAGTCCGGCGTAAGGCATGACAGCCGGGAACACAGCTCCTGCCGTTGCGGCTAGTTTGTTAAAAGCACCTATCAATGCCTTGCGTTCACCCATGTCGGTGTCAACCTCTATGACTTTTAATTCAAGCCATAGTCGGTCAGTGCCCGAATAATCCTCACAGACGAACATGGTCTCAGCATAGAAATTTTTGAGGACGGTTTTGGGCTTTATTTCTCTGTCGAAGTAATGCACACGTTGCACCCTTGGTGCTTCTCCGAGTGATGAGCTGGTTGTTAGTAAAAGGTCGTTGTCTCCTCTTGGCCAGCCATCCAAATCATCAGCAACCATAACGGTTTTAAGCGATACCGTAAATGGCTGTGCTGCAACTAACTGTTTTGCATAAGGCTGTACTTCATATGCCGAAACCAACCCTTTTGTGGTTGGATTAACATGCCATATCTTATCATTCATAAGTTCTCCTTTACTTTAATTTTTACATTTTTTGGTCAGCGCGATGGTACTGTGGCCAGACATCAGACACTGACTGATGTCGACGGCACACAGCACCTTTGCTGGCAACTAACTCAGTGTTCTGCATTAACAACGTTAATTTTGTCCGGCAGTATCATGAATGGTTTGTATTTTCCAACCTTCCGAACAAAGAGCTTCATGTAGTTGTTCATTATGGTATAGAACTTAGAATTTGTACATGAAAATAATACTAACGTGTGTTAAATAGTTAAATTGTCAGAGGGATCTTTCGTAGGGCCATGCCGGTATTAATTCTCAACGACTGGATTTTGACCGATTGGTTTTTAGAACATGGCCTACCTTGCGTAGCATGGTGTTGAGGCCGTTTTTTCGTGGCTTGGTAAGAAAGGCGGACTACAGTCCAGTGGATTATTTTAATCAGTTGATATTAGTCGTTTGGAGAAGACAACCTGCATGGTCGATCAGAAGAGAAAAATACTTCTCAAAGCTGCCCGGTAAAATCAAGTTGCAGTTAGTTTTTCAAGACCAAAAGCTGATAGTATCGATACTTACGGAAAAATTAATTTGCCTATTACTAGCCTGCACATTGCAGGTAGCTGGACATTTTTATTCCGTCGTGGGGCTTCTTCCTTAAATCAAGATATAGCTAATCTGGTTTTGATACCTATTCAAGTCCTGTTTTTTTAATACTTAATCAGACTAAATGCAGTATAATGGCTGATCGCGTCTGAAGTTATGAGCAAAGCGAGGAATTGGACAGGGTGCCAAGGCACGAAGCCGGGTACTTTCTTTTATACAAAGTGCATTCTCTATCTGAGTAATTTTCTTCGATGATTATCGGGGTCAATGAACACGACCTCCTTCACATCAAAATGTTCAGGGTCAAATCTTCTTCCAACCCACTGCAGCAATTCTTCATGTTGTGGATGTTTTGGATTTTGAATGGCTATCAAAAATTCTTTATATCTCCATATGCCGCCGAAGTCTTCGGGCGGGCATGCTCTTTTTCCATCTATGCATTTTGGATAAGTTGTATCTTTATCTTTAGCGAGTATTTTTTCAAGTGTTATCGAATGTTTCCACTTGTCGCCGAAATCATAGATATAATTCGCCTTTGAGTTCTTTTCTGAGAAGAAGTTGCAGACTTTACACTCCCAATCCGGGACAACGTCATCCATATAATCCTTACTCGGAATCCCAATGCGTACCTTTTCTCCGTCGGATGGGTCAATTACCTCAAATTCATGAAGATGATCATCTCTCCAACCCATGGCGTTTTGAATAGCAACGTGCAAGTCCCAAAAAGTATAGATTTCTGGGACTTGTATTCGTCTCCAAATTGGCGGTTTTATGCCAAGCAAGCTGATTCTAAATTGATAAACTTTCTCGAATTCGTTTTTCATCGTAAGGCCTACATCTTATCAATTATAACTGCGTATATCTTCATAAATTTTTCTGGTTCTACTATTGCACCAACAAACAACCATTTTTCTGGTTTATACACTAGCCAGTATTTTATTAAGGTTTCAAATGCGGTTCAAGAGAGAGTTTATACCGGTAATTCATGCCTTATGACTCTTTAATTGTTTATCAATGTCCTTTTACTATCAATATTTTTAAGCCTTAATTTTACTGCCTCAGCAAATCTTTAATCCAGCGTAATCTATCAACATTAAAATTGGTTTTTGCCTGGTATTATTTACTGACTCAAGAATTTTGACAATCTTTTCGTTGCTAAAAAACTGAAGGGTTTCAGATATGGACTACTTCCCGAGCCATAACGATCTTTTGAATACTTTGCAAATTTGGTGAGATATTTTTATTCCAATTTTACCTTAAAAGATAGAAAAACAATGACTGCGATTAGCATTATTGGAGGAACACTTATCACATCTTTTTAGATTCGATGGATGTTTTCCACGACGATTGTGCGTCCTGGTGAAACTCGAGCCACCAAACAACAATTAATCGCAAACGAGCCATTTAGGCTTTAAAATATTTTTCAATAAAAATTCTCCTGTGAGGATTTAGAATTATCAAATTATTGCATGAAATTAGTTTGTTTTAGGCAGTTTAGTTAACTGCCTTGAGAATAGTTGATTTTTAAAGTGTACGCTCCGCGCCCGTCAGTTCGCATCAGGATTTTTGTTATGATACAAACCTACAGCGTAGATCCAAGATATTAGTCGAGTTAATATAGTTAAATTCATAATATAAAATGTTACAAAAGCAAGACAAATTGCCGAGACTGGCTCTATTCAATATTTTAGCTGCGATACAACAAACTTGCACAAGGGGTTTATGGAGAATGTAATCAAGGCGCGCAAAACACATTGGGATGGGACGGAGTTTTTTAAGTATTGATATTTGTCAAAATTGGGTAGCTGCCTCTAAAGTTTTAAAAGCAAAGTAAACCTTTTAGTTTTGATGTGGAAGCTGCCGACATAAAATTTCGTCAAAAGGTGCGGAATTTCATGACGCTGTAATAATTTGGGGATAATTTGGTTAAATAGTTGACTAATCCGACGAAATTCGCCAGAATTTGCATGAAAGTCAATTAAAGCTATGCAAACTGCATTACCATCCGAATTTCGACGTGGAATGGTTGTGATGGTAGATAATGCGCCGCATATAATTGAAGACTTGCGGTTATCTGGCACAGCTCAGACGAAGCACAAACTTCATTGCAAACTAAGGAACTTAAGAAACGGGCGGGTATTTGAGCGTGTTTTTGGCGACACTGAGCGTGTGGCTGTATTGGAGTTAGAGCAACGCCGTGTCCAGTTTAGTTATCTGCGTGGGGATACGTATGTTTTTACGGATAGTGATACGTTTGAGGAGCTTGAGTTGACTAAGGAACAAATAGGAGACCGTAAATTATTTTTGAAAGATGATTTAGAACTTAAGGCAATGTTTCTGGACGGCAAGTTACTGGACATAGTGATGCCCGGGCATGTGACTCTCAAGGTTATAGAGACTGCACCGCCTCAGAAGGGCGGATCAGATTCAGCCTGGAAGGCTGCAAAACTCGAGAGCGGCTTAGAAATTATGGTTCCGCTATTTGTTGGAGTGGGGGATCTGATTCGAGTTGACACACAGGAGAGGAAATATTTAGGCAAAGAATCTCACTGACATTTTTATCGGTAATAATAGTTAATTTTAAACAGCGGTGTATGTTTTTATAATTTCGATAGAACAGTTTCCAGTGAATTGATGCATTTTTGGTTTTCCTGAGGCAAACCCACCGTAATTCGTATCCATTCAGGTAATTTATATCCGCCCATTGGACGAATAATTACGCCTAATTTTTGCAGTTCTTTGAAAACCAAATCGCCATTGCCGACTTTTACAAGGATGAAATTTACATTTGATGGAATATATTCCAGACCGAGTCGGTCAAATTCCTTCATTAGGTAAGCCAAACCACTTTTGTTAATTTCTTTAGTTTTATTAACATGTTTGGTGTCGTCTAAGGCTGCTATAGCGGCAGTTTGTGCGAGGCTATTGACATTGAAAGGTTCGCGGGCTTTTTCGAACGCTTCGATAACTTCCGGGTGTCCGAAGGCGTAACCGACTCTGAATCCTGCCAGGCCATAGATTTTCGAAAATGTTCGGAATAGAACAAGGTTGGGCTTAGTTTTTTGACGAACAAGCGTCAATAGGTCTGGTGGTTGATCCAGGAAGTCTATATATGCTTCATCTACAGCTATAAGCACGTCTTCGGGCACGCTGTGAATAAATTTAAGAAGTTCATCGGCAGAGACCATGGTTCCGGTGGGATTATTTGGGTTAGCTACAAAAACTATTTTAGTTTTCTTAGTTACAGCTGATGCCATGGCTTTTAGGTCGTGTCCATAATTTTTTGATTTAACGACGACTAATTTTGCGCCGAACAAGCTTGTAACGATGGGGTAAACGGCGAAACAATATTCTGACATAACGGCTTCGCTTTGTGGGTCTAGCAGGATATGACCGGCGAGTTCAAGAAGCTCATTTGAACCGTTGCCAAGTGATATTTGGTTTTGCGGAATTTGAAATTTTTCAGATAATTTTTGCTTGAGGTAGAAAGAATTTCCATCCGGGTAGAGGTGTGTTTGATTAAGCATTTTTTTAACAGCGGCGATGGCTAATGGTGATGGGCCGAGCGGGTTTTCGTTTGAGGCGAGTTTAACTATAGAGTGTGGGTCAAGTCCAAGTTCTCGAGCAACTTCATCGATAGGTTTACCGGGTTGATAAACGGGCAATGATTTTAATTGTTCTATAAACTTCAATTTGCAATTTGGGTTATTCATATTGGGATTAGCGATTTTAGAGATTTCGCATTATTCGCCGGGGAATTTTTGGCCGGCGCCGGGGTACAATTTATTATAAGCTGTTGCCTGAACACCCACAATGGCTGCAGCACCTAAAATATCGTGGGCTGTGGCTCCACGAGAGATATCTACAGCTGGCCTGTCCAGACCCAGTAATATCTGGCCGTATGCGTGGGCACAAGTAACATGTTGGAGGAGTCTGCTGCTGATGCTACCTGAATTAAGATCAGGGAAAATTAAGACATTGGCCCTACCGGCGACTGAGTGGGTTTTGCCGGTTAATGGGATTTTTTTTGCTGCGATTTCCGGGACAATGGCGGCATCTGCCTGTAGTTCGCCGTCGAAGTCTGCATCGAGTCCTATAGCATTTGCCTTTTGTTGTGCCAGTGCAGCGGCTGCTTGCATTTTAACAGCAGTTGGATGAGATGCGCTGCCCTTGGTGGAGAATGACAGGAGTGCAACTCTAGGTCTTTTATTTAACAGGTGAAGGGCTAATTTTGCGGTTTCGACGGATATATCTGCTATTTGTTCTGTGTTTGGATCTGGGATAACATCGCAATCGGCAAGAAACAGCACTCCGTTCTCGCCGATGTTAGGATTTTCGAACTCTAGAATCATGCAACTGGAAACAGTAGGGACGTTTGGGGCAGTGCGAATGATTTGGAATAATGGTCTAAGAATAGTAGAAGTGCTTTCAACGCCACCGGCAATAATAGCATCAGCCTGATGCAAGGCTACCATCATTGCTCCGAAGTACAATGGTTTACTGATAGCCGCGCGTGCTTCAGGTAATTTTATTCCTGTATTTTTCATTAAAAATTCATAGCGTCGGGCAAATATTTCCAGATCTTCGCTTTCGATGGGGTTGATAATTCTGACGCCTTCCAGAGGGACATTGAGTTCCGCTGCAATTTTTTTTATTTGTGTTCTATCTCCCAATAATATCGGTACACCAAGTCTATTTGAATAAAATAAACGGGCTGCCTGGATAATTTTTGGTTCGGTTCCAGCAGGGAACACGATTCTTTTAGGATGTCGTTGTAACTTTTCCAAAATACTACTTATAAATCGCATACCAGATTTTCCTAAACTATATTGAGTAAATCTGCAAATCAAAATGGAGTAGTAGGAATGTAAAATATATGCAAAATCTTGATTATTTCTCAAGTTCATGCAAGGCTGCTGGTGATGGGACTTAGATTTTTTAATACATTAAGTCGCAGGGTTGAAGAGTTTACACCTTTGGATCCTGCCGGCAAGCGGGTCGGGATGTACTGCTGTGGCCCGACAGTGTACGATTTTGCGCATATTGGTAATTTTAGGACTTTTGTATTTGCTGATTTAGTGCGCCGGTATTTGGAGTTCAAACAGTACCAGGTGTGTCATGTGATGAATATAACGGATGTTGATGATAAAATCATAGCACGGGTTAATCAAGAGGGTATTAAGTTAGACGAGTTCACTAAGCGGTATGAAAATGCATTTTTTGAGGATTTCAGTACTTTAAATTGTCTGCGTCCACATTTTACTCCACGCGCAACCGAGCATATTCAAGAGATGATAGACCTGATTCAGAAATTATTGGATCGGGGCATAGCATACAGGGCTGTGGATGGTTCGGTATATTTCAGTATAGAGAAGTATGTTCAAATGGGTTATAAATATGGTCAACTAACTAATTTGAACTTTGACCAGATGCGGCCAGGTGCAAGGATTAAGTCTGATGAATATGCTAAAGAATCATTTGCTGATTTTGCACTTTGGAAGGCCCGGACTCCTGATGATGGAAATGTTTTTTGGAAAAGTCCGTGGGGTGAAGGCCGTCCTGGCTGGCACATTGAATGTAGTGCAATGAGCTTTAAACATCTCGGACCAAGTTTCGATATCCATCTTGGGGGTGAAGACTTAGCTTTTCCACATCATGAGGATGAGATAGCTCAGAGCGAAGGTGCTGGACTGCAATCTAATAATACCAGATTTGTACGTTACTGGCTTCATGGGGCGCATCTGCTAGTTGAGGGGAAAAAGATGAGCAAGTCCCTCGGGAATTTCTATACTTTGCGGGATTTAATCAAAAGAGGTTACTCAGGCCGGGAAATACGATTTTTGATGTTAACGGCACATTATCGGGATCCTTTAAATTTTACATTTGATGGACTTAATGCCGCCAGGGCTAGTTTAACGCGGATTGATGATTTTCTTTTGAAGCTGAGGGAAATAAAGTCTTTGGACAGTGTAGAACCTGACAAGGCGGTATTATCTCAATTTGAGGCTGCACTTGATAATGACTTAAATATTTCGGCTGCATGGGCTGTTATTTTTGACTGGATTCGCGATGTAAACAAAATGATATCAAACAATGAACTTACTTCTGCAACTGCTGCGGTAGCTGAGGCTACATGGAGAAGAATGGATGAAGTGCTTGGTGTCGGGCGGCAGACGACTGAGTTGATACCGCAAGAGATCTTAGATTTGGCAAATGCACGTCAAAAGGCGCGAGAACAAAAAGATTTTAAAACTGCGGATCAACTCCGTAATGAGCTTCGACAGAAAGGCTGGATAGTTGAGGACACCTCACGGGGGCCTCGATTAAAAAGGATTTAATTACACTGAACTAAAACTCAAGCTGGCTTCTTTGGGGTACTATATGGTTGGTAATGTTTGGCCTGTGAGTTTGAAAAGTGCATCTAGATATTTTTGTCTGGTTTTCTCGACAACTTCATCTGGTAGCGTAGGCGCCGGTGGCTGTTTATTCCAGTCCAGGGTCTCCAAATAATCTCTAAGGTATTGTTTATCAAAGCTTGGCTGGCTTTGTCCGGGTTTGTATTGGTCTGCGGGCCAGAACCTGGATGAATCCGGGGTTAAGATTTCATCGATCAAAATAATTTCATTTTTATAATAACCAAACTCGAATTTAGTATCGGCAATGATTATTCCGCGGGTTTTAGCATATTCCCGGGCATGATTATAAATGCTTATGCTAACAGATTTTACGAGCTCAGCTGCGTCCTTACCGATTATTTCTTTAGCCTGGTCGAATGTAATATTTTCGTCGTGGCCAATTGTAGCTTTTGTTGAAGGAGTGAATATGGGTTCTGGTAATTCGGATGACTCTAATAAGCCCGGGGGCAATTTTATACCGCAAACAGTTCCTTTTGCTTTATATTCTTTCCATCCTGATCCAGCCAGGTAGCCTCTAACCACACATTCAATTGGCAATGGCGTCGCTTTTTTGACAATCATGCTTCTGTATTTGAGTAGATCTTTATATTTTGAGACCGGCTCTGGAAAAACATTCTGGTCTTTTGAGATTCTGTGATTTGGGATAATATGTTCGGTATGGTCAAACCAGAAGTTGGAGATCTGGGTTAAGATGATACCCTTTTGAGGGATTCCATTGGGCATAATACAGTCGAAAGCCGAGATCCGGTCTGTGGCTACAATTAACAATTCATTGCCCAGGTCGAAAACTTCGCGGACTTTACCGGATTTTAATTTTTTTATACCTGGCAACTCCAGTTCAGTTATAACATTATCTTTCATTGGAGGAATTTTATTATAGTTTATTTTTCACGACAACTCTTTACAAAATTGGTAAATAAAAAATATTCCGACAACTGGATCGATTCAAAATCAAAAAATCTTAGTTCTGGATCTGCAGTTGAGAAGTATCGGGCTCAATGAAATTCGAATAGTTTTTCCGTATTGACCGTCATCTTAGAAAGTGTAGTGTATTGCTAAAACATAGAAAAGAGAGAGAGAAAGACATATGGAACAAAAGAAAATAAACGAGCATGGCGGGGAAAATCGCCGCCAATTTATCAAAAAGACTGCCACAGCAGCAGCAGTCGTAGCAGCGACAAATATTTTTAAGACGCCTGTATATGGTCAGAATCAGGCTCCTGCTCCGGGCAGAGTTATAGGTGCAAACGATCGTATCGTTGTTGGTTTTGTAGGGGTTGGTGGCATGGGCTTTACCCATGTACGCAATATGAAGACCAGCCAAAAAGAAAACAATCTGGCTTTTGGTGGGGTTTCAGACTTATATACTAAATATGCCGAGCGTGCCAGAGAGCACCTGGGTTTAAGTTCCTCAGATGTGTATAAAGATTATCGTAAGCTTTTGGAGAAAAAGGATATTGATGCAATAGTTTGTGCGACAGTTGATCATTGGCATGCCCAGGTATCGATAGATGCGATGAACGCTGGCAAGCATGTTTATGTTCAGAAGCCAATGACTCGTCATTTGCAGGAAGCCTTCGATGTTGCTGACACGGTAAAAAAGACTGGCAAGATACTCCAGGTTGGTTCACAGGGTTGTACGGATGCCAAGTATCACAAGGTAGCGGAATTAATTAAGCAAGGTGCGATTGGCAAATTGGTCTGGGGCGCTGGTTGTTACTGCAGAAATGCAGAACCCGAGGGTGAATGGAATTATCCTATCCCGAATGCAACACCAGATGAGATTGATTGGGATGCATGGCTGGGTCCGGCCAAGCAAGGGGATCCTGCAAAGACAGGTGTGCCATCCAAAGACGATTGGAAAAAATGTTTAGACCATTTTGCCCGATGGCGTAGGTACCATCCGTATTGCGCTGGTGTTTTAGGCGATCTTGTTCCTCACAGGTTGCATCCTATCATGCTTGCGACTGGCGAGCCGATGTTCCCCAAGCGCGTAGTTTGTACTGGTACGCGGAAGGTGTCAACTAACCGGGATGTTAACGATACAACGCACTTGCTAGCTGAGTTCCCGAACGGGTTTACACTTTTCATCGTCAGTACAACTGTAAACGAAAGGGGAATTGTGGATGCAATTCATGGGTCCAAAGGAACATTACTATTTGGTGGAATGAGCAGCCACAAAGTTGAGTTAGCAGTTGAGAGATGGGCTTCGGACGAGATTGATCCGGCTACTTATGACAACTTACTGCCAGGTGAAGACACCATATATCATGAGAAGAATTGGTTCGATTGCATCCGAGCAAATAAACAGCCTAATGCAAATATTGACCTGGGGCTAAAAGTACAAACAGTTATTTGTTTGGCTGAGATGTCTGAAAGATTAGGGGAGGCATTATTTTTCGATGAAAAGACACGCAAGATTACCAATGGCGATGGCAAGGTATTCGAACCAATCACCTATGGTACTTTGAAATCAGGACCAGCATGGGGTTGATAAGATTGAGTTAATGAATTGGATCTTAAGTTTTTAGGATTACAGGGTTCCGCATGAAAATGCGGAACCTTTTTTATATATGGAATTTGTTGGAACAGGAAGATTTGCTATGGCGACACGGTTCGAAGTGATTGCTGTGGGCGCCGATAGACCACATTTGCTGGCAGCTGCTGAGGCTGCCCTGGATGAAGTACAACGTTTAGACAAACGTTTAAGTTTTTATAATCCTTCTAGTGAAGTTTCATATCTGAATCGGTTGGCTTTCAAGAGACCAGTAAAGCTAGATCCACAAATTTTTCAGTTGATTGCCAGGGCCAAGGAAATATCTGAAAAGACAAATGGTGCGTTTGACATAGCAGTAGGCGCATTAAAACATTGTTGGGAAACGTCTGTTAGCCAGGGCCGAGAACCTGTACCTGAGGAAATTCAAAAGGCATTAGAAAATACTGGATCCAGTCATATTCATCTGGACACAAGCGACTATACAATATCATTTGATACGCCTGGATTATCAATTGATTTGGGTGCTATCGCCAAAGGCTATGCTATAGACATGGCTGTTGAGATATTGACTGAAGCTGGGGTAGAATCTTTCATTATTCATGCGGGGACGAGTACGGTTTATGCCAGAGGTAAGGATCAAAGTGACATGCCATGGAGAGTGGCTATCCCTAATATTGAAGTCTCAAAGATGATATCGCTGGCAATTGATCAAGGTAATACAAATTCCAAGACGTCAGATTATCTTAGAATTATAACTCTGGACAATGAGTCTCTATCAGTTTCTGCAATTTGGGGAAGGTTTTTTGGCGGTTCAAAGGATAATTTTTTAAATAAACCTGCTAAATATGGGCATATCATAGATCCGCGAACAGGTTGGCCGGTTGAAAAAAACTTGATGAGCATGGTTGCTCTAAAGTCAGCAACAGAGACAGATGCATTATCTACGGCCTTGATTGTTTTGGGTGTAGCAGGAGTTGATTTAATTGAAAAGATTCAACCTCTGGCTAAGGTTATACTTTGTTATTCTGACTCGACTGGAGATTCGGTCATTCAAAAGGGATTTTTTGAATAATCAACTAAGTTTTTCTGAGAAGTTGAAATTTTTGGAGTTGGGCTATACTTTTGTAATTGCTTTTATTAAAAAATGAAGACCAGAAAGTATATAATAATTGTCGGTGACGGAATGGCGGATCTTCCTATCGCTAAGCTTGGCAACAGAACACCACTTCAGGTAGCCCGAAAGCCGAATATGGACTGGCTAGCCCGGAACGGAAGGTGCGGGCTTTTTAAGACGATTGCTGATGGAATGCCAACCGGGAGTGAGATAGCAAATCTTGTTGTGATGGGTTATGATCCGGCTAATGTGTTTCAGGGCCGAGGTGTGCTTGAAGCAGCAAGTATTGGCGTAGATATCAAACCTGATGAAATTGCAATGCGTTGCAACCTGATTTGTCTATTTGATGACGGCCGAATCAAGAACCATTCTGCAGGACATATAACTACGGCCGAAGCTACCGAGATACTTACGACGTTACAAGAAAAGATTGGAAATGAGCATTTTCGTTTTTATCCTGGCGTAAGCTATCGGCATTTATTTGTTGGTAAAGATTTGGATCCTCGATTGGATTGTGCACCACCACATGATCATCCGAATGAACTTGCAGAGGCTTTATTAATAAAACCTGTTGTTCCTGAAGCTTATGAGACTGCTACCATTCTGAATAATTTAATAAAAGAATCCTGGAAAATCTTAAAAGAGCATCCTATCAACCATAAAAGAATTGCTGCTGGTAAAGATCCAGCAAATTCAATTTGGCTTTGGTCACCTGGACGGCGTCCGAGTATGTGGACATATTCAGACAGGTTCGGTATAAAAGGCACAGTGATTTCTGCAGTTGATCTAATTCGGGGTATTGGGATATATGCAGGACTTAAGCCTGTTTACGTTCAAGGAGCAACTGGTCTATACAACACAAACTATGAGGGCAAGGCCAATGCTTGTCTGAAGGCTTTAGATGATGGATTTGATTTTTGCTATGTGCATGTTGAGGCTCCTGATGAGGCTGGGCACGAAGGCGATCTTGAATTAAAAATAAAAACTATCCAGGATCTCGATCAAAGATTAATTGGCCGTATAATTGAAGGGGTTCAATCCCGAAACTATAATCCCGTAATCGCCATTTTGCCTGATCATCCAACTCCGGTTGAGACCAGGACTCATGGGAGAGATCCTGTCCCGGTGGCTATTTGGGATCCATTAAAGTCTCCAGATCCAGTAGAGTTTTATGATGAGATTAGCTGCAAGCAAGGTGCACTCGGCCTACTACAAGGCGATGAATTCATTAAAACTTTTTTTAATGTAGAATAAATTTAAGACGATCCTTTTTACACAGAAGGTTGTCGAACATTTTAAGGGGAGAAAAGATCTTAATGTCAAGTATCCGATTTATGATAGAAACCGTAAAGGTTATTAGTGATACAAATCTATTACCTTTTGCTTTACCTCTTTTAACCATGCTTTTCTTTTTTCAGTCGAGCTGGTGATTACCGGGCTAAATATCAGCCTATGGAAATCTTTGACACCGCAAAGACCAAACACTACTTTCTGCCAAAAGATTTGAAGCGGATCACCGTATGCAGAGACCTCAATTTCTTGTGGCGTGTTTGCTGTATTGATGACCAGGGCTGATTTTGCCTTAAGAAGGCCTATTGGATAACCACCACCTTTGCCATCTTCCACAAATTTATAGGCTCTGCCTGCGCGAAATACTCTATCGACCCAACCTTTTAAGATAGCAGGTGCCTGGCTCCACCAATTAGGGTGAATGATTATTATACCGTCGGCTTCGCATAATTTTTTGCAATGTGCATCAATATCCGGATTTAGACTGATTTCTGATGCGATTTCGGAGGCTGTAAAAATTGGATCAAAGTTTTCGTCGTAAAGATCATGATACCAGAGATTATGACCCAGATGTTTGACAGTGGCAGCCGCAGTTTCTGCTATGGCATGATTAAAACTACCTTTATTAGGATGTGCTAAAACCAGATAGATGTTCATTTTTGGTTTGGGTTTATTGTTATAAATTCTTCAACACTAATCTAGCCGATGCCAGGCTAGAATATTTCAATAATATGAATGCAGGAGCTGATCTTGCAAAACATTTTTTGTTTTTTCAATCTCGGATCTTGCAAAAAGATTTTTTGAAATTATAAACATGGATCTAATAATAAAGCAGAGGTTGTTTGTGCACGACTTGCTGCGTTCATGATGAAGCTTGAGAATATATTTAGTACGCAAGACGTCTATTCAAATTACAAAAGATGAATAATTTACTAGCTGGATTTACTGGATACATTGAGGTATCTGAAGGGTTTAATCCACGACCTGATATCTCGCATGTGCTTTTTGATTTTGATGGGACATTGTCATTGATAAGGCAAGGATGGCCTGAGGTGATGTTGAATATGTTTTTGGAAATGTTCCCAAGGAATAATGGGGAGCCCGAGGAGGTCATTCGAAATATGTTATGGGATGACATGATGCGATTAAATGGGAAACAAACGATTTATCAGATGATTCAATTTGCAGAGCGGGTTAAAGAATTTGGCGGTATACCAAAAGATCCGTTATGGTACAAAAAAGAATATCTTCGGAGGTTGGAAGTACGAATTCATGATAGGATTGCAGGTTTGGAGTCGGGGAAGATATCACCTGATTCATTGCTTTTGTACAAAGCCAGACAGATACTTGAGGCCCTTTTTCAGAGAGGAATGCATCTTTATTTAGCCAGTGGTACTGACATCATCTATGTGAGAAGAGAGGCACGGCTTTTAGATATAGAAAAATATTTTGATGATAAGATTTACGGGGCAATAGATGATTATAAGAAATTTTCAAAACAAATTGTCATTCAAAGGATACTTAGTGAGAATAAGATCGATGGGACTCGTTTATTAGCCTTTGGAGACGGCTATGTAGAAATAGAAAATACAAAGGCTATTGGTGGTTTAGCTGTTGCTGTTGCAAGTGATGAGGCCAACAACGGCTCAGGCAAAGTCGATGAATGGAAACGGAACAGGTTAAAGTCGGTTGGAGCTGATATCGTTATAGCTGATTACCGCGATTGGGATTCGCTATTAAAATTAATTTTTACAAAATGAAAGGGTATACTGGATCAATTAGTTTTGATGACATCCATGTAAGGCCATTGGCTGAGCGCAAAAATTTAATCTACTTAGAACAGCAAATTAAGAATCCTGAATCTCCGGCTCCTGGGTGTTCTGATGAATTAATGTTATTAATTGATGAATGTGCGAGTCTGATAGTCTCTGCCCGGAAACAGGGATTTCCGGTTTTGCTGATGTTTGGCGCGCATTTGATTCGCAACGGAGCTGGCTTAATAATAAATAATCTGATCGAAGGTGGTTTTATTTCACATATTGCCGGTAATGGTGCATGTGCTATTCATGATTGGGAATTTGCTTATCAAGGAATGACCACAGAGTCTGTGAAGGATAACGTCCGTTTGGGTGATTTTGGCACCTGGGATGATACCGGTCGCACGTTTGCCCTGGCGTTACTATCGGGTGGCATAAAAGGAACTGGTTTTGGAGACGCAATTGGCCAGTGTATTGCCACAGATGGAATTGATGTTCCATCGGCTTCAAAGCTTGAAGAAGATATCCGTAATGCCCCCGGGTCTCAGATATCTGGTGCAGAAGCTGATCTTCTGTATGCAATAAAAAAGTTTGGAATCCGTGAGGGACGTGTTCAAATTAATCATCCATGGAAAAATTATTCAGTTTTTGGTTGTGCATGGTCAAAAGGAATACCTGTTACTGTGCATCCTGGCTTAGGATATGATATTTTTACTCTGCATCCGATGTATAGTGGAGCTGCAGTAGGCCGGGCTGCTGCTATTGATTTTCTTAAGATTGTTGAAACTATTATTAGGCTGGACGGCGGCGTGGTGATTTCAATTGGCTCGGCAATTATGGCACCCCAGGTTTTTGAAAAGGCCGTGAGTTTCGCAAATAATATCAGAAGGTCTCAGAATAAAGGGCCGTTAAAAGATTTTTCGATTTTTGTCGTTGATATTCAGCCTGCGAGTTGGGACTGGACAAGAGGTGAACCGCCTAAATCAAATCCGGCATATTTTCTCAGGTTTTGCAAAAGTTTTTCAAGAATGGGTGGTTTAATGAAATATGTTTGTTTGGATAACGTTGTGTTTATGCATAATCTTTACCATGCGATTAAGAAGAAATGAATGTTGATAAGTTTAACAAAATTACTAGTAAATACCCGGCGCTTAAGATTGCTGTGGTCGGTGATTTTTGTTTAGATAGATACTTAGAGATTGATCCAGACAAAAAAGAGATATCAATTGAGACAGGTTTGCCTGTGTACAATGTAGTGAATATTCGGCCTCAGCCAGGGGGTGCAGGGACTGTTGTAAACAATTTAGGGGCGGTTGGGATAGGCAAAATCTATGTAGTGGGTTTAGCAGGGAATGATGGTGAGGGCTGGGAATTGATGGAATGCCTTAGAAAGGTACCTGGTGTTTGCCTGGATTATTTCCGAAGATTAGATAACTGGAAGACATTCACATATACTAAACCACTGGTAATTGAAAAGGACGCCCCCCCAAGAGAATTGAATAGATTAGATATAAAGAATTGGACCTCGCCGAGTTTAGATGCACAGAAATACATAATTGAGGCTTTGGAATTTTTGTTCAGTAGAGTGGATTCAATAGTGTTTTTAGAACAAGTAGATATCCCAGAGACTGGAGTTTTAACTAACTTAGTTTTATCCAGAGTTCGGGAATTGGTTGAAAAATATCCTGAAACAATCTGTATTGGTGATAGTAGACAGGGACTGATGCGTTTTCCAGGGATGATATATAAAATGAATCACAAGGAGCTTTGTGCATTATGTAAAAAGGATATTAATAAAACACCGACTGATGTAATGAATGAAGCTGCTAAATTGGCAATTCAACTTGGGAAACCTGTAGTTGTGACCATATCCGAACAGGGTATTGTTGCAGCAAGCCAGGATAATAATTCTTTCCATGTTCCGATTTATCCGGTACGTGGACCAGTGGATATTGTGGGTGCTGGGGATGCTGTAACAGCTAATTTTATTAGTTCATATGCTGCCGGAGCAAATCTTCTGGACGCCATCACAATTGCCAATGCTGCCGCATCTGTTGTAATTCATAAATTAGGGACAACTGGGACCGCAAGTATTGATGAGATTAGATCAATAATTTTTAGCCAGGATCGGTAATTATACTGAGCTGTTTAATTGTTTACACGCTCGGTTGCATGGAAGTCTGCTTATGGAAACCAGATAAGGTCAGGGTTATTGGTTAATCCGTAATTTTTTGAGAAATCCCAATATTTTGAATTTGGGAATCTGGTGGCGTGGGCATCCAGGAAAAGAAACTGAGCTCCTTGATTGTGAAGGTTGGTGTGAACATTATTTTGTTTTGCTACAGCCGCCTCTTTGCCATTATCAAAAAGCCAAACCACACGTGATGGCGTTGGAACCGATGATAATTTTACTCTGTTTCCTGTTCCGCGGAGATTTACATTTAGGTTAAGACAGTAGTGGAATAAATTATGTCCATTACTTCTGCGTTTATTGGCGGGACAGATCCAGATACTTTTCTCTGGTTTTATTGCCGGGTTTGTTCTCCAGGGTAACTCGTAATAGACTGGTATTCTCAATGTTTTTGGTAAATCGATATACCAGCCTTCGTTCCTGGAAGTACCGTTTGGTGCGCCATCTTTTGGTAGAAAATCATCATTCTCCTGGGCAAAGAGGTAGGTTGCGATCCCCCATTGTTTCAAGTTATTAATGCACTCAATGCTTTGCGCTTTGGACTTAACTCTGGTAACACTAGATAATATCAAGCTAAACAATATCAGGATAACAGTAATCGCAACCAACAACTCTACTAATGTGAATCCAGATAATGATTTATGATTATTATATTCACAATGCATCGTCCAAAAATTAGAATAGACAGAAAAACAATTAAACCAACATGGATAAAATAACAAGAAAAAACAACTATAATAAGAAGCATACGAATGAAGTTAAAATGTTGCATTCTATATTTTATGGAAGGTTAATAAAATTTATAATGGGCAAATGTAAACTTCTGATCCAGTCTGAATTAGATCTAATGGGTGATTATATGCAAGATTATAAGAACATTGGACTGGGAAAAATTTTCTGGGAAAGCTACAAAAGTTTGTTTTTTGAATTTAAGCTAAGCTTTGGTTTTGGAGAGAAACATTTTTATTCCCAATTATCAAAAATTAGGCTTATTATCAGATAATAAAACGACTACGAATGGTATTGTATGCAAGACGATAAAGAAAAGATATCGGTAATCGTAACTGGAGGCGCAGGTTTTATTGGCTCCAATTTAGTGCGGTACTTGATTAATAATACCAATTGGTTAGTTATAAATGTTGATAAATTGACATATGCCGGTAATCTCGAGTCGCTAAAAGATATAGAGAACAATCCAAGATACCGATTTGAGCAGGTAGATATTTGCGATAAGAATGGGATTCGGAATGTTTTTGAGAAATATCATCCTGCTGGATTAATGCACTTGGCGGCTGAGTCTCATGTAGATAGGTCGATTGATGGTCCTGATGACTTTGTCAGAACAAATGTTTTAGGAACGTTTGTTTTGTTAGAAGAAGCACGCTTTTACTGGAATAAGCTTTCTGTTAAGGATAAAGAAAGATTTCGATTTTTACATGTGTCAACTGATGAAGTGTTTGGTAGTTTGGGAAGTAGTGGATTTTTTAATGAAACCACGCCATATAGACCGAATTCGCCGTATTCTGCGAGCAAGGCGTCCTCGGATCATTTTGTGCGGGCGTGGTATCACACATATGACTTGCCCACTATTATAACGAACTGTTCAAACAATTATGGTCCATATCAGTTTCCTGAAAAATTGATTCCTGTAGTAATTCTAAGTGCTATTAAAAATAGGAAAATCCCTGTTTATGGTAAGGGCGAAAATGTTCGCGACTGGTTATATGTGGAGGATCATGCAAGGGCATTACATAAAGCATTTACCCTGGGCAAGCCAGGGGAAACGTATCTTATAGGCGGCTCGAATGAGCGCAAAAACATTGAAGTAGTAACAAAGATTTGTGAAATCCTTGATGAGATTTATCCCTGTTCCAAAATTGGGACATATAAGAATCTAATAGAGTTTGTCACTGACCGGCCGGGTCATGATTTTAGGTATGCGATCAATGCTTCAAAAATTCGCAGTGAACTCAATTGGCAGCCGATGGAATCTTTTGAATCTGGGATTCGCAAGACGGTAAAATGGTACTTAGAGAATCAGCAGTGGTGTGAAAATGTTATGACAGGTAAGTATCAGCTTCAGCGGCTTGGAGTCGGAAAGACCGATCTGGTTCGATAGGTAATTGGACTGTTTTTTTGTGATGTTGAATTTATGAAAGGAATAATTTTAGCAGGTGGTACTGGCTCGCGCCTATACCCATTAACGCTTGTGGCCAGCAAACAGTTACAACCAGTTTATGATAAGCCAATGGTGTATTATCCCTTGACCACGCTTATCGAGAACGGAATACGCGAATTTTGTCTTATATCGACCCCACATGATTTACCAAGATTTAAGCAATTGTTGGGAGATGGGACGAAGTGGGGTTTATCTATAGAATACAGAGAACAGCCGAGACCTGCGGGCATTGCCCAGGCTTTTATTATTGCTGAATCTTTTATCAAATCTGATTTTGTAGTTTTAATTCTTGGCGATAATATTTTTTACGGCGGTGATACCACTTTTTCTAAGGCATTTAGCGATTTTAAAGCCGGAGCCAGAATTTTTGGTTACCAGGTTAAAGATCCACAGCGTTATGGTGTGGTAGAGTTTGATCAATCTGGCAAGGCAATTTCAATCGAAGAAAAACCAGCAGTCCCAAAGAGCAACTATGCTGTGCCGGGTGTTTACATCTATGATAACAAGGTTGTTGAAATTGCCAAGTCTCTTAAACCATCGACCAGAGGTGAGTTAGAAATAACAGATGTTAATGCAGCATATTTAAAACGGGGAGAACTGACAGTGTTTAAACTGAATCGTGGTTTTGCCTGGCTTGATGCTGGGACAAGTTCTAGTTTGCATGACGCATCAGCTTATGTTCAAACCATAGAGAAACGACAGGGTATAAAAATTGGCTGCCCGGAAGAAGCTGCTTTTCGACGTGGCTTTATTAATCTAGATCAATTAGTTGCACTGACGGATGCTATGCCGTCTTGCGAATATCGTGATTATCTTAAAAATGTGATCGAAGAGGCTAGAGGAAAATGAATACATCAGGTAGATTGAAAATCATCGAGTTTAAAATATCAGGATTATGGGCGTTTTCCCCAAGAATATTTTCTGATGACAGAGGTTACTTTTTCGAGCTCTGGAATAAGAACACTTATAAAGACCTTGGGCTTGATGTCAATTTTGTACAGGACAACGTTTCTTTTTCAAAGCATGGTGTCTTGAGGGGATTACATTTTCAAAATCCACAACCGCAAGGGAAATTAATTACTGTATTGGATGGTGAGATTTTTGATGTCGCCGTAGATCTCAGAGCTTCTTCTCCAACTTTCGGAATGTGGGAGAGCATTATTATTTCATCACAAAACCGTATTCAATTTTATGTTCCTCCTGGCTTTGCTCATGGCTTTTTGGTTCTCAGTAATCATGCTTTAGTGCATTATAAATGTACCGACTTTTACTGTCCGGCCGCAGAGACCACTTTACTGTGGAATGACCCGGATGTGGCTATTAATTGGCCTTTAAACAACCCGATATTGTCAAAAAAAGATTTAGAAGGTTCACGCCTTAAGGATCTGCCTAAATCAAAACTGTTTGAGTGATATCCACTTTTAAGGTTTATTTTATTCCTCTGTTTTGATGGATATACTATCCTGAACTTTTCATCTTTTAGGTGCATCTTTGATAAATAATTGCTGTAAATTATTGAATTTAAAAAGCTTGGATTTAAATTTGCATTTCTTCTTAGTGAGCCTAAATAGGCGTTATTTTGGAAACTTTACGGCAAAAAAAGTGAATATTTAGGAAAAAATCATTGGCCTGATAAAAATGGTCAGGGAAAAAAGGTTAAAGAAGCGTTTTCTTGTGGCGAGCTTTTACCGGCTTTGAAAATATTATCTGATTGCCGACTTGACGAGTTTCTGCCGAATAATCTGGTTAAAGAACGAGTAGCTTGTGTTATTGCCATTGGTCTAGCCCGATTGTTAAGAGGTTTAAGTTTAAATCATGCACAGGATTGGCACGAGGGCACCTGGTTTTTCCATGAAAATGTAGGACTTCCCTTGAGTTCATTCGGTGTAAGCTGATTGCTCTCGGATATCGGCGAGAGCCGTTTACAGGACAAGTTTGCATCGCATTTAATAGATAAGTTAAGAGCAAACGCACCATACTTTAGGACATTACATCAATATCTTCCTATATTGAATTGATTCGTTTACTTGAATGGGGATATAACAGCGATAATCTGGATCTACCTCAGATTAATCTTTCTGTGATCCTTAATAAGGAAGGGGATATACCGTTGAGTTATGAGATATATCCTTGCAGCGTCAATGATGTTGTAACGTTGCAAGACACGGTGAAGCGACTTCATGCGATGGAATTCGACCAAACACAGATTGTTGAGGTACTGGATCCGGTCCGACCGCGGCTGCGGTATTTTTTTATGTCGGAATCCGCACACAGCGCAGCAGCAGGCCAGGACACGAGAGGCAGTGTTGGGGCATACCATCGAGGCATTGAACCGGATTGCCTCAGCCAGGAGGCGGGCGAAGGTCGAAAAGATATCGGCACAGGTGAGCAAAGTGCAGTTTGAACAGTTGACGGTGCCCACAACCGATTAACAGAGGATTTTGAACCTACTGGGCGTGAAGCTCTGAGCGATGTAGCCATTTTGATGAAATCGAAAACTTCTGTAACCTGTTGTGGGCAAGGAATTTACATCGATACTGAAAAAATGGGGTTGAATTAGCCTTATCATTGAGGAGTATAAGAATTAATTCCCGGACGCAGGCATTAAAACAGTTTTAATAATTATTTGAATTGGACTGTTGATGTGTTGGCCTTAATTATAAAACAGGAAGGCTGGTTATGATACCAGCCTTCCCGTTGTTAAGTATAGTTGATTTAGACTTTGAGTATTATTCCTGTGCTCTGAAGAATTTAATTGGGCCCATATTACCTGGCACTACGTATGGGCTCTGAGCATTAATGACATCTGACCACGGACCAGTTAATTGGTCAGCTGCTTGCAATTTACCTTTGAATGTTACTACAATGTTTTGATTTTGGCGGCCAATAGATATTGTGGGTTTTTCGATTGGTATAAATGTGCGCGCTCTATATGTTTTGATGCCGTTATCATCGTTTAACAGGACTTTTTGGCCATTTATTACAGTGAACCATTCGATGTTGCCGTCGCCACCGCCGTTAAGGTATAGGCATCTAAATGGATAAACACCGGCAACTGGGACATAAAATGAGAAGAGTGTATCTGCCGATCCTCTACCATCACCATTATATTCCCCTAGCAATTGAGCTGAGTCCTGACCAATGCTTATTCGTAGTCCGTTAATATTATCCCGCATCCACATGCCATCGGCGTAATCGATCATGAGAGACGGGATAGTGATGTTTGGCCCGTCACCGCCCATAATTATTGGATAGAGACCGGCGTTTGCTTCCTGGTTGTGTATGATTGCAGCGATAGCCCCTGCTTTTTGGGCACGTGTGATTTTATTAACAAATGTATCTCCACCTCGCTCTATGAGGGCTATTTTTCCAGTTAGATCTTGTGTAATATCCGAGACAGCAGTGCCGACAAATACAACATCTCCTTCGATTGGGACTTTTGGAATAGGTCCGCCAAGTGCAGCATTTAAGCCGTTGACTGAAGCAACTGCTGCAATGGCTTTTTTAGATAGTCCCGGGGTTGTTATTTCTACTATTTGTCTGCTTATTTTATCAGACAAAGTGACTTTGAAGTTATCGTCGCTATTGACACCCATGACATAGAAGCCCGGTTCACTAAATTCTATGTAAGTTACAATTTCTGACACGTAATTAACCGTGGATCCTTCTTGTCCAGGAATGCCTGGATGTTGACGGTCGTCAGGGAAGTTTCCGAAGTTTCTGCCTGTTGTATGGCCATAATTGATGGTTGTGGTTTCTTCGAATATACCATTTTTGAATTCGGTCAAGTCAGCCATGTTTGGAGTTAACAACCCAGCGATTATACCTTCGGCCCATTCGTTATTATTTGCCATTGTATTATCTCGGTTTTGAAGCTGATATGTTTTCACCAGGAATCCGCGCTTTGAAGTGTCTGCTGAGCCAGGTTTCGATGCTACATCTGTAGATAGTACAGAGTAAGATCCGACAATAAAACTCCAGTTATAAGAGTAGGTTTTAGCAGAGTCTTCAAAGGACAAGCTTATTGAATTGGAACTATTAGGTCCGAAGAGTTCTTTGTTTGGAATAGTGATAATATTACTAATTCCAACTTTAGTTACATTAAATTGAGCAACTTTGTTATTCAGGGTTAAATTGATGGAATTTTGTTTAACCGGCGTATCGCCATCTGCAATAACAATTTTAATAGACTTGTTTGCATAAACGTCTGTTTCTCTTTGGAGTGGTTCAGCCCAGGAGATATATGAAAGTTTATTAGTTGCCTTCATATAAGCTTTTATGGCATCGGGGTTAGTTGAATCATTAATTAGGATTTTCTTACCATCTTTGACTGAGTACCATTCCAGGTTGCAGCCGCCATTGCCATTTTCCCAAATAAGGCGGAATGGATAAAAGCCCGCTTTTGGAACTACAATTGTAAATATGGAGTCACCATCGCTCCAGCCGCGACCTCCGTCAAATTGTCCGCAAATAATGCCCAGTCGGTCAAGTGGGTTCCATGAAGCAGTTACTCTGAAACCGTCATCGCTAGTAACTCCTAATTGGTAGACGCCTGCAGCAGGGAATTCGAGATATGTAAGTATTTCCATGGTTGCATTTCCTGTGCCCTGGTCTCGGGTCTGACTCCCGGGCAAGCCAGGGAAGTATTCATCTGGATATCCTGTATCGCTGGTGAAATGTCCTGCACCAGAACTTATATCAAAGTTTATCAGGCCATTCCATTCTATGAAGCCATCTGCATTCGCGTCACTTAGATTTGCGAGGTTTTCTCCATGTAATCCTGCTAACTGTTGTTCTGTCCAGATGAGTGAGTTGGGATTGTTTTCCTCTGTAGTGTATGGTCGAATCAGGAAGCCACGTGAATTTTTATCTACACTTGCATTTACAAAATCTGAGTTCAAAGCCACATATGGCTCTGTGACAAAGGTAACAGTGTTGGACCCTTTGACGCCTCTAGTATCGCTGAACAATATATCGACTACGTTAGTCTGGCCTACTGGAATAAAACTACCAGAATCGTAAACAATCGTTGTTACTTCAGCCTTTTTTGTAATGGTAAGTTTGTTTGTTGGAATGATTTCGTTATTAAATTTGACTTGAATACTGGCTGGGTTCAAAATGCTTTGTCCTACATCCGACAGCGATAATATGCAACCGTATGGATAGGATTTAATTCCTGAAAACAGCACTGATTCGGCTGGTATAGTTGTAATTCTGATGTTATCGACGTGTTGATTTTGATTTGCGCCACCTGTTCTGCCTGCCAATACTAATCTACCTGCACTGGGGAAGAATTGGGTTTGATATTTATCAAGTAAAGTGGTGCCTTTATACTTAACAGTTAATTGGCCGGATTCATTTAATTCCACCTCGAGTTTTGCCCAGCCAAGGTTTTCCCATGATCCAGTTCCATCGGGGTTATCAGCATTGCCATCCCACGGGCCGGTCTGGATGCTTGTTGGATCTGTTAATGATCCATTTCTGGTAGGCATTGCGTATTTCAAAACAGTTTTGTTGTCAACACGCACTATTATGCCTTCAATATCAGCACCATCAGGCAAAGTATTGCCAGCCCATGAATCGAAACCAATCGCGATTCCGGTTGTCGTTCCTGCTTCAGGAAGGCCATTGGCGAATCCTGATCCGTCACCAGAGGTTAGAACTGGATCCCCATCTCTTGCAAAGCTGATGCTGAATCCATCGGCCGGCCGACCTGAATTACCTACAGGATTGCCAACTCGAACATCCATCGAAAATGTAAAAGCTTTTACAATAAGTCCATTATCAAAGTCAGGAAAGATTGCCACCGTATTTTGACCTCCACTTGCATCTGTTAATGAAAGATATCCGCCCGGATTACCCCCGTCTGACCTCCATGCGTCAGGTGCATGATTGCCATATAAAGTGAGGCCTGTTGTACTGGGATCACTTTCGAAATCAAACACAGCACTGCCAGCATAAGCAGTTGTGTACATCAGCAGGGATAATAAACCTGCAAATATTTTAAATTTATGATTTGGCTTCATAAGTTTATTGTTTTGCCGCCATGGTGTGGCGGCTATTTTTGTTAATATGTTAATATAAAAAATTAAAGGGCACAAAGTTTCGTAACCCTGTGACCTTATTTTTCACAAAAATTAATGAAAAATTGAAAAATGTGCAATACGAATTTTTCATGGTAGCTGTGATTTTCATACGATTGTCTTAGTCTGCATTTTCTTTTTAATTCGGGGATACAGGATATCAATTGAATAGCGCAGGCTGGAAGGCATTCAGAGATTAGATGGAAAGTATTTTACGTTTAAAGTCAACTCGTTGTTCTCAGAAAAATACTGAAATGATGGATTAGGGTTTTCTGATTTGGGCTAATTCTTAAGTCAACATTCTAAATTAGAGAAAATTATGAGGAATACCGGGTTTGAGTTTTTAGAAATGATAAGGCATGAGGTTATTGGTTTGAGTATTGAATCAGGAAAATTGTTCGTGGACTTTTAGTTTTGTGCTGGCTCATTAATGTTCTTTCTAAGAGCTCCAGAGTTTTTGATGGATTGTTCCTGATGATAAAAACACTCGATCTTTGAATTATATTAGAAATGGAAAGTAAATATCTGACATAGTCTTGATTAGGGATTATTATGGCGAATGAGTTTGACTGGTTTTGTGTTGATTGAAAATTTTTAATATTTGATTTTTCCGGGTACTGAATTTGCAGTTCAGTAACAATATTGATATTGAATTGCCTGCAATAATTCAGAAGCTCGGTATCGTTATCAAGTAAGTTTGCCGGGACGATTAAATTTTCTATACCGATTGAATCAATGAACTCGAAGAATTTTTCCTTTTCGGCTGCGAGGGCAGGGAGTTTATTGATTCGGCAAGAATGTATCTGCAGACGGTGCTTATCCAGCATAAGTCTGTATTTTTCTCGGTCATGATCAGACATGTCCGGATTAAACCTTATTGTTTCGTTGTTAAACACGGGTGTGTTGTAATGGATGCCGGCGAAATGAATAGAATTTGAATATGCAAATTGGCAAAGATTTTCAATGGATTGGGTGTTAGTATTTCCTATGATGCCTAAATTCCAATTAAGTTTTTCATACAATAAGTTTTTTTCATTTAAATAAGCGCTGGGAGTTGTCGGGGCAGATAAATCGCCGAGTACAAACTGAACGGCGTTTAAGTAAAATCTAAGCATTATCGGGTCGTAGAACACATATGGATTATGACCTATTGTGGAATAGAAGATACGACCTTTTCCATAGCTCCTGACCCATGACAGTGCGTAGTCGTTATCGTTTCTTATTGTGCTACTGTATAATTTATCTTGTGATGCATCTATGCTATTTGTGTTGATGCTTAAAAGGACTCGTACCCGTTCTCTTGAATATACTTGATGGAAGCGAAAAAACTCATCTTTGTATTGGAATGAACCTCCCTTAAAAATAGTGGTTATTGGATTTTCAGGGTCTTCAACGTTTATTGTTATATGCTCAGTATTTTGACGGTGGTTTGCCCCGCGAGCACCAAGCATAATCCCGAATTCAGGCCAATCTTCTATGGCACCTGGCCATTTAGTGAAAGCGACGGTTGCAGCGTGTACTCCCATGAGACCTTTACCTCTGTAAACAAATTCGACAATATTTTTTCTTAAGTCAGCATCTTCAAATAGATTTCCTACATTGTTATTGAAAAAGATGGCATCGAACTGGGCCAGAGTTTCCTTTTTAAAAATATTTTTATCATGAGAGATTATGGTTTCAAAAGCGGCTGTTTTTTCGCCCATCATTTTGAATGCAATATTTGCATAAGCCGCGGAAGGGTGTCCGCCGTAATTAACATTCAAATCAAAAATTAAAAGTTTTCGAGGTTTTATAGGCTTTACTGCAGGGATTTGAGGTATTGCAGATACAATTTTTTCTATATCCTGCGGTGGGATATTCGTGCCCATAATAAAAAACTGGTTTGTCATGGGCTGTTCAGATTGTAATATGTTCGCCAGGATCATGCTGATAACAAGGAATTGCATTATACAAAATGGATTGTTAGGGTTTTGCATAAGTTAGCTGGCTATTCTAGGTTGAATGGTTTTCTGAAAGTTCTTTGGAGAAGAGCATTTGCTTCTGGATTATCAATAAAAACTTCTTTTTCAGGGTCCCATTTTAGTGATTGTTTTAGCCTGTATGATATCATTGCCAGGTGTCCTACTGAAGCCGACCGATGTCCTATTTCTTCGTGGGAGCTTGGTTTATTTCTGGTTTTAATACAGTCAAGCCAATTACTGTGGTGATTGTTTGAACCAATATTAACCTCTCTGGATTTTAGATTTAATTGTTCAAAGATGGTTTGGGGTTCGCCTTCAATTGGTCCACTACCAGACATAGAAGTCAACCAACCGTTTTCACCAACAAACACGCCTCCGAACAAGCCTTCTAATCTGGCATGTAACGGTACAGCCTTATATAATTTTTTTACCATATCCCAATTATCAACGAAGTGGAGATACTTGCCATTGGCATATTTAAACGTCAGGGTTGGAAAAACGCCGTCTGACGGGTGTATAATTTCTATTGGACCACTTTCTTCGAGGCCAAGTGCGTACTGGATAACATCTGCGCTATGCGAAAGGTGCCAGGTATTAGCAGCAGCCCCAAACGACTGACAAAATGACCAAGGTACGACCCCGGGTGAGGGGTTTTCATGATACAATTTATTATAAGAATGAACCGGAGCTGGTCCAACCCATAGATCCCAATCAAGCCCTTCTGGGACAGGCTCACCTGGTAGATCAAACTCAGTTGGATAATAGAGCTCGCCATTTTTAGCGCGGTCTATATATTGAGCGTAAGGATCAAAACGTTTAGCCATTAGAAATCCTTTTAATTTGTCCAGGATTGTAAATGCCCTTATTTTGGAGCCTAATCCACCTTTGCGTACAAATTCGCAGACTTTTCTTATTGTAGGGATAGACCTATATTGAGAGCCAGTTTGAAATACTCTACCATATTTTTTCACTGAATTGACCATGAGTCTGCCTTCTTGAACAGTCAGAGAAACTGGTTTTTCGCAATAAATATCTTTTCCAGCTCTGGCAGCTTCAATTGCCATTAAAGAATGCCAATGGTCTGGAGTCACAATAACGACTGCATCGATATCTTTTCTGATTAAAATTTCCCTGTAGTCATTATAGTCTTTTAGTCCTTTCCAGGCGTCTGTGTTTGTTCTTGTTGCATAAATGCTTTTTAAAATGTCCATGCATTCATCCCTGCGGAGTTTATCGACATCGCATAATGCCAGGAGTTCAAATGCGCTATCCCCGGCCAACCTTCGTAGATGGCCCTTTCCCATAGCACCGCATCCTATTAGACCTACGCATACTCTATTGCTCGGAGAAGTTGTATTACCGGCACCAAGAATTTCTTGTGAAACAATGGTCGGTAAAAGGCCGGTAAAACATCCGATACATTTTAAAAAAGACCTTCTGGGAATTTTTACATTGCTTTTCATGCTTATACGATTGACGTCTTGATGAAGATTATGATTCAAGCAAAAGAATTAGATCAAAATTTAGTCGGTATAGGTTTTTACGAAATCGGATTTATTTTAGGATTAAAAATAAGACACTGATGAAATTTAACAAGGTACTTATGAGATCCAAAATTGTGGGAGTCAGGGGATAAAAATTGGTGCCGGTGGTCGGACTCGAACCGACACGCCTTTTTAGGGGCCCAGGATTTTAAGTCCTGTGCGTCTGCCAGTTTCGCCACACCGGCTTTAATGAAATACTAACCAATTACCAGTTATATCCTTATTCAAAAGCCTATGGTTGATGACCAACCTTTTACCCAGTTAAATAACTTTTAACAAAATTAATTCGGACCGCAAATAAAAAAATAAGAAAAACACTGAGACAATTTCGTTTTAAGTCTTCGGGTTTGCAGAGATTTATCAAAAAGATACTTTTTAGCCGAGGACTAGTATTAACAAATTTCAAATCGCACGGGTGAGCTACCCACTTGAAGAGAAAAAATTAGGGTTCTGGATATAGTTGGCAGAATGTTTAAACGCATTACTTTGGTAAGGCAGAGTCGTGCAGGAGTAAAAACGGATCAACCAGGTTCTATTTAACAATCAGCTTAGTGTTAGGCGGAAAAGAAGGGCCTAACCTGACTGCAAAACTTTTATTTGGCAGGGATACGGTTAAGGTTTCGTCTGACCATTTCCAGGCAATAATACCTGCACGTGTGGGGATTCCTGAGATTGAAATTGGTTTTTCGAGCCATTTCTTTGGTATACCTGAGCCTATTATAAGGATTGGTCTGGGAATGCCGCGTTCGGTCCTGCATAACATATCAATTTGCAATAAAACGACCTGTGCAGCAGTTTCTAAATCTGGCAATGCAATGTCGCTCTGATAGGTTGTATTTTTGGTTCTTCTAGCGGTATTCAAAGAAGACAATTTTGTGTCCGTGTGCCAGACATAAAGTCCTGGTGAGGATTGATTTTTCCATAGCCAGTTAAGAATTGAAAATGACATTTCTGGGTTGTTTGATGTTAAAAATTGATGAGCTTCTGAAGCGGCTATTGACATGGATTCAGCTGGCAATGCAGAACTAGATTCATTCCATCCTGACCACTTAAAAGTCAGTGCCTTGTAAAAGCTATTAAAATCGAAAACAACTTCTGATGGCCATAATGCAAAATAAAGACTGAGTGGTTCGATTCTCCAATTTTGGGTAAACAGCTGAGTCCATGACTGCCTTAGGTTTGCAGCTGTTTCACGCCAGAGCGCTGCAATTTGGAAGTCACCCATGCGGTCAGCCATAATTGAAGCATATTCAAGACCTGCGTATGCCGTAGCGCTTGAATAAATAAATTCAGGTCTGCGGCTTACATAACCTAAAACGAGTTTGTTTGTGCTATTTAGACAAATAGGTGTTGAGGCAGAGTTAAAACTTAAAGTTGGGAGAGATGGGTTTTGACCAGTTACGATATTGCCATCTGAATTAATATAAACGGGCAATGCCGCACTCATCATTGAGGTTATGATTCTGGCTTTGCGCACAATATGGGGCCATAACCAGGTATTAATACCAGGATCTGAAATTCTGGCTGAAAGTGATTCTAGCACCCAGATTGATAATCCTGGAAAGTCAGCATCTGGACTATAAAGATTGCCATAATCATTGATGCTTAATTGTTTTGCTAGTTCTTTAGAAAAATCAAATGCACCAGCAGCTGACATAGCCTCTAAAATAAGTGGCAGAGTCCTGGATGTTGAATGAGGCACATTCAGGGCTGGATAAGTAGATGAAGATGTGTCCCAGTATGAACTCATGGCAATTATAGCTAGCTGAGCAAACAAAGATTGTTCAAATTCAGGCTGAGGAGTTGAGACTTGAATAAATGGGCTTAATCTAATGTTATTAGCTCGCATCCTGCTTCTGGGACTTATAATTTCAAATTCGTATGCGTTTGTTCCATGGATTGGTATTTTTGCAAAGGCCCACCCAGTTGGATCTACAAACTTATTTGTTTTAATAGCATTGTTAAACCAATTTGGAGAACCTTCGTGACCCGCCAGTACTTCAAGGGGCGCATTTGTTGTCAATATAGACCAACCACCGTTGATAATTAATCGGTTTTGTTGTACTTCCAATGAATTGATTCTGCCATTGGAGGGTCCGGCCCGTCTTAAGATTATAAAGATTCTATGTTCAGCGGGAGTTGATGTGTTGATTTTTAGGCGCCATTGCCCCTGGCCAATGCATGACCATCGGATATTGAACCAATCGTGCTGAATAAATACTGATGGTAACAAGCTATTTACAGACCATTCAAATCCTTGTTTTATTTGGTTTAACGGGATAGTATCTGTAGACTCTTTAATATTTCCCCTGATGTCTGTGACCCACAAAGAGATCCCGAATGAATCTAATCCGGGGCTGAAACTGCCGCCTGGTGCTAGCAAACCTTTGGCTTCTATGGGCGATCCGGGGGTGGCTAAAAAGATAATACCGTTTGTTTTAGGCCAAGGATCATTTGGTCTTCTTAGTTTTTCCTGAGCGATGAACTTATCGGATTGCCCAAAAACGAATGGTATAATTAGGAGGTTAATTATTAAACTAAGTCGAATATCCTGAACGATTTCACGCACCATTGAATTAGTACTAACCTCAGAAGATTAGAAAGGCAAGAGAGTAATAAAAAATCACAGGAAGGCTATAAGCCGAATTCTGTCTGCGCCTCTAGAAGAGGCGGAGAGAATCATTTGTCTGAGCGGCCTAACCCGAAACCCTGGCTTGCGCCGTGGAGCGGGCCACTCCATGGGTTTCCTATTTGGCCTTGCACCCGATGGGGTTTTCCGTGCCCTCATGATTACTCATGAGGCGGTGAGCTTTTACCTCGCCTTTTCACCCTTACCAGGTACCGATCGATTCCTGGCGGTATATTTTCTGTGGCACTGTCCGTGACTGTGGCCTTACGTCCACAGCCCCCGTTTTTATCCCGGAAACAATATTCCGGGTTAAACGGCATCGCGCCCTATGGTGTTCGGACTTTCCTCCCTTAGTAGCTAACAACTAAGGGCGATTCTCCACCTTCCTGTGATAAAACATTGAACTAATTTAATGTGTCTGGATCAAATTTTCAAATCTTTTGAGCCGTTAATAGAGTACCCGTTTTTTAAAAATATTATTTAGCTGGGCAAGCCCACTGTACGGCATTTTTCATGATCTGGATTACTTCTTTTCGGAAGAAGTCATCATAAGTTTCATGGCCGGGAGTGAAGTAAAACACTTTACCTTTACCAACAGTCCAGCACATTCCCATTCTGCCGGGTTCAGTCTTACCATCAGGTTTTGTATATATGCCATCCAGGACAACGGCCTCTGGCTCAGGTACTGCAAAGGGCTCGCCATATCGTTCAATCTTCGGTAACTCAAAGTCTTTGACTCCTTTTGCAATGGGATGATTCGGATCTTTGACTATGATTTTCACTGAGGTGCCATCGGCTTTGTATTCGCGCCAGGTACAGGCAGTACCCATTAGTTTTTTATATGGCTTAGCGAAATGGGAAGAATGTAACGAAATAAAACCCATTCCTTCTTCAGTTACCCGCTTATATATTTTATCAACTAACTCATTTTTTACTTCATCATGACGTTTGTGCCCCCACCATATAAGGACATCGGTTCTTTTTAATAAGTCATCAGGTAATCCCTGGTGTGGTTCATCAATGCTCGCAGCGATTACTTCCCAACCATCCAATGATTTGAGTGAATCTGCAATAGCATTATTTATATCTTTTGGATATACGTCTTTAGGGGCTGTATTTTCTGACCATACTACAACAACATGTTTTTTTTGAGGCTGGTCGCAGAAAACGCACTGAACAATACCGGGTGTTAATGCTGCAGTAGCTAATGAACTTATTAAAAAGTCACGTCTATTTATTTGATTTAACTTTTTCATAGTTTTTCGGTTTTTGTCGTTTTTTTTGATTACTATTTGATGTTTTGTCAACAATTTTAGTGTTGACGTCATTTTTTTGTAAATGTTCAAAAAAAATGACCGCCGTTATGGCGGTCATTTTGTAGTTTTTAATAATTAAAGTATTCTTTTATTTTTTTGATTTCTTAGCACGTGATTCTTCAATCGCAGCGTGTGCTGCTGCTAGTCTGGCAATAGGCACTCGGAATGGTGAACATGAGACATAATTCATGCCGACTCTATGGCAGAATTTAACGCTTTCGGCTTCGCCACCGTGTTCACCGCAGATGCCTACCTTAAGGTTAGGTCGAGTGCTTCTGCCCCGTTCGATACCCATTTTGATCAGTTCGCCAATTCCTTCCTGGTCTATTGTCTGGAATGGGTCTGCTGGTAAGATCTTGTTATTAAGGTAGTCGGGCAGGAAACTCCCGATATCGTCTCTTGAAAAACCGAATCCCATTTGGGTGAGGTCGTTGGTACCAAAGCTGAAAAATTCAGCTATTTCAGCCATTTTATTTGCGGTGATAGCTGCACGTGGAATTTCAATCATGGTACCAAACATATATGGGATTTTCTTGAGGCCGAGCTTTTGGCAAACTTCTGCGGCTACGCGGTCTACGATTTGTTTTTGGTGATTCAGTTCAGTTGAAGTGCATGTAACCGGTATCATTATTTCGGGTAATGCTTTTTTACCGTCTTTGATTAACTCTCCAGCAGCTTCTAAGATGGCCCTGACTTGCATTTCGGTTATTTCAGGGAATGTAATGCCCAAACGGACGCCTCTGTGCCCAAGCATTGGGTTGGTCTCATGGAGATCCTCTCCGCGTTTTTTAATATCTTCTGGGTTAACGCCAAGGGCGTCTGCCAGGCCTTTGATTTTGTCTTCGCTCTTTGGAACGAATTCATGAAGCGGCGGATCGAGTAAACGAATTGTTACAGGCCGACCGTCCATTACTTCGAGAGTGGATTTGATATCACTTTTAACAAACGGGAACAATTCGTCTAAGGCTTTTTTGCGTTCTTCTAAGGTTCTACTAACAATCATTTTTCTTAGAAGGAACAACGGTTTTTCACTTCCTTCTCCATAGAACATGTGTTCAGTACGGAACAGGCCGATGCCTTCGGCTCCAAACTTGATAGCTTGTTGTGCATCTTTCGGAGTATCGGCATTTGTTCTGATCTTTAAGACTCTGACCTTATCTACAAGTTTCATTAACTCCTTGTAGTAAGTATTATGTTCGAGGTCTACTTCAATTAAAGGCAATTGGCCGAGGTACACACAACCTTTGGTGCCATTCAGGCTTATCCAATCACCTTCTTTGACAACAACGCCGCCTTTGGTTTTTAACTGTTTGGTTTGTTGATTGACTTCAATTTCGCTGCAACCGACGATGCAACATTTGCCCCAGCCTCTGGCGACCAGTGCAGCGTGAGATGTCATACCGCCTTTGCTTGTTAAAATGGCCTGCGCTTTATGCATTCCGTCGACATCTTCGGGAGAAGTTTCTTCGCGGACAAGAATAACTTTTTCACCTCTGCTTGCCCATTCGACAGCGTCTTTGGAAGTAAAGACTGCTCGGCCTACTGCACCTCCCGGGCCTGCTGGCAATCCTTTTGCAATTGGTTGTGAAGAGTTTTCTGCCTTAGGATCGAGCATGGGCAATAACAACTCGACAAGCTGGTTTGGCGCCACACGCATTACGGCAGTTTCTGCATCGATAAGTTTTTCTTTGTACATATCGACAGCCATTCGAACTGCAGCGGTTCCGTTTCTTTTGCCGACTCTGCATTGGAGCATGTACAGTTTACCACGCTCGATAGTGAACTCGATATCCTGCATATCCTTGTAATGTTTCTCCAGGCGTTTTCTGATTTTATCGAGTTCATCATAAATCTTAGGCATTTTTTCTTGTAAGGTAGGCAAGCCTTTACTTTGCTCATTCTTGGAATAATCATTTATTGGAGCTGGGGTCCTTATGCCTGCTACGACGTCTTCACCTTGAGCATTGATCAGGTATTCACCATAAAACTGATTTTCACCAGTTGCTGGATTTCTTGTGAACGCAACTCCAGTCGCACTATCATCGCCCATATTGCCAAAAACCATTGCTTGAACGTTTACAGCAGTTCCCCAATCGTCTGGAATCTTTTCAATTCTGCGATATTCGATAGCGCGTTTACCGTTCCAGCTCATAAAGACTGCTCCTATACCGCCCCATAGCTGATCTTGCGGATCCTCTGGAAATGGCTTGCCCAGGACTTTTTTAACAATTTCCTTAAACTCTTCAACTAACTCCTTGAGGTCATCGGCTGTGAGATCGGTGTCTAGCTTATAGCCTTTTTGTTTTTTAACTTCATCGAGGCGTTCGTCTAAGATTTTCCTGATGCCTTTGCCGTCTTTAGGCTCTATACCTGCTGCTTTTTCCATTACAACATCGGAGTACATCATTATAAGTCGACGGTAAGCATCATAAGCGAAGCGTGGATTTTGGGTTTGTTCGATCAGTCCCTGGACAGTTTGATTGTTCAGGCCTATGTTAAGGACTGTTTCCATCATTCCTGGCATTGATTTGCGTGCGCCAGATCTGACAGAAACAAGTAATGGATTCTTAGGATCACCAAACTTTTTTCCTGTAATCTTTTCGACTTTAGCCAGGGCCTCGTCAACCTGTGCTTTTAATTCTTTAGGGTATGTTTTCTTGTTTGCATAATAGTATGTGCAAACTTCGGTTGTTATTGTAAACCCTGGTGGTACAGGTAAACATAAGTCTGGGTGTCCAGCCATTTCAGCCAGATTTGCTCCTTTGCCACCAAGGAGTTCTTTCATTGATTCATTACCATCGGCTTTACCGTTGCCGAAAAAATATACATATTTATTTTTTGAAGATTTTTTTGTTGTCATAACCAAATCTGAATTAAATGTTTGTTCTTTGATTTCAAAAATTCCGTAACAAACCGTAGCTCCCAAATTTATCAGAGTCTCTAAGGGTGTCAACGCTTGAAATCTGCTGATTAATGTTGACTTAAAAGGGATAGATTTAATATTATAGAGTTATGAAAACCTCAAAAATTTTTAATTATTTGATTTCCGTAAGTGCAGGCGCATTGACGCTTGCGTCAGTCTTAGCGCAAAGCCAGGATATTGTTGTAGATACATTTGATTCGGCGGATGAATTTGTACCATGGCAGCATTGGTGGGGTTCGCCTCTTTGGGATGTTTCGTTTGATTCAGCAGTCGATGCAGGCGGAAGCGCTAGTTCGGGCTCTATGTTAGTAACAGTGGAATTTGATTTAGCTCAATATGGTGGAGACAATCAGTTCTGTTTTAGAAAAGATCTTTCGGCTCCTGTTGATGGATTAAATTATCAAAAATTAGTAATGGATATTAAAGTAAGCTCTGATTCACCTAAGCGGGCCTCCGGCGATTATGGATATTTTGAATATGGAGTCCGGTTTGGAGACTGGAGTCAAAACTTTTTCGGGGCTGTAACAATTAATAAAGCTGATGAATGGATTCATTTGGAAGCAGAAATTCCTATAACCGACCCAAAAATGACAAATGTGGCAGGAGTGGCCATTAAGATGTGGTCAGGTGGTTCAAGCGATGGTCAAACTGGTACATACAAATTTTGGGTCGATAATGTAAAACTTGTAGCCAAGGAAGGTCCACCGCCACCGCCACCGTCACTTTCACTGGAACCGTTTAAGGCTAAAGGTCTAATATTTACAGCCTCAGCGCCGGGCCAACAATGGCAAAGACAGAATATTTGTACAGTTAATCCTGTGTCATGGCAATACTACACTGAGCCGGTGACATATTCGATGACAATCGATTCATTTCCAGATACCAATCATCTTTCATTTCAAGCACATATTTTTCTGGTACCATTCAGTGGACCACCGCCTACCTGGGAAAACAGCCCGGATTGGAACGAACCCAATGTTATTTTTGTGCAGATTACCAGAAATTCTGATGGTTCAGGTACAGCTAATTTTATGATCAAAACCAATCAACCAAATGGCAATTCTATGTATTGGAATGGCGGAACTCTGGCTACTTTAACCTCTTCAAATATCACGGGTACCTGGAGTATTAAATTTTCTAACAACACAAACATTACTATGACAGGGCCAGATGGGTCAGTGACCAATTTCTTTATATCCCAGGAGATGTCAGAATTATTCTATGCAGATGTTTATGCTTTCTTTGGTGTACAGCCAAATTCAACTGCTAATATCGGCCAGTCAATGTCGTTAGGCGGAATCAAAATTACAGGAATCGATATGCCTATTGATGATAAATTCACTGGCGAGTTAAATACTGATAATTGGAAGATTATAGCATCAGATCCGGCTGGGATCATGCCTGTGCCTGAGAATGTTGTATATAGGCTGATGTGGACAATGCCAGCCGTTGGGTTTACTCCGCAGGTTAGCTCCATGCTTACAACGAATTCATGGGTTGATATAACAAACACTATAGCTACAATAAGCGGTAAGTTTTATACCCTGATAACCAAAGACATTCTCCCGGATGCGAATAAATCGTTCTTCAGATTGATTCAAAAACCCGTATCAGTCATACCAGAACAACCCGAGTAAAACACATAAACAAAATTGTTCGAATTAATATATGCATGAGCTCCAACTTAATTGCTGGAGCTCATGTTTTTTCATTTTTATAAAAAGCTTTTAAAAACACGGAATCAGAAGCTCTAGCTGTTATCCAAAAAGGAACTGTAAGACCGTGGTGCTTAAGTTAAGCTCTTGATTAAATGATTCCGGTTGAGAAGTTTTTGATATAGTCAGGGGAGTAAATAAAAAAACAGGCAGGAAGTTGAAACATCCTGCCTGTTTAGTGATGTTTATTTGTAATTATTGTACAGGCGTCCAGGCGCCGTTTGCTTTCGAGCTGGCGATGCAAGCATTAATGAAAGCAATACCCATACGTCCGTCGTCTACATTTGCATATTTTGATCCATCACAAGAGAATGGCTGTCCTGCTTTGTACTTACGGACGTCTTCTTCGAAGCATCTGTGGAGTCTGGCAAAGGCATCGTGGAAGGCTTCGCCATGGCCTGATGGTATTGTGGGTTCGGCAAGGAGGTCTTCAGGGATGTCTTTAAAGAAGCCGTCATTTGGTTTGACTTCACCGCGCCAATACACTCTGTCAGGTTGCCCGGGTAAGTGAATTATCACACATTCCGGTTCTTCCTGACGCCATCTGAGTGTGCCTTTTGTACCGTTAATTTCAATCCCAAGATCATTTTTGTGACCGATAGCAATTTGAGAAGCTCTGACGAGCGCTTTGCCGCCATTGCTTAATTTGCAATAGACGGTAAAGTGATCGTCTAATACACGGCCCTGGACGAATGTTTCCATATGAGCAGAGACTTCTGTTACGTTTAGCCCTGTGACGTATCTTAGTTGCATAAGGGCATGAGTGCCGATATCGCCACCGCAGCAACTGCCACCGGCTTTCTTTGGATCAACCCGCCACTGTGCCTGGATGTTGCCGGTATCCTCAGTTCTGCTTGCAAGCCATCCCTGGAGATAATAGGCATCAACCCATCGGATTTCCCCAAGGAGCCCACTTCGAACGATAAATCTGGATAATCTGCTGGTCCAATGGCCCAGGTATGTATGGGCAACGCCAAATGGGATGTTTTTACTTTTAACTGCTTTTACAAGGGCGTCAGCTTCTTCTAACGTAACGGTTAATGGTTTTTCACAAAAGACAGGAATTCCGGCGTTAATGGCTTTCATAGCCGGATCAAAATGTACATGATTCGGGGTTACAATCAGGACATAATCTAGTCGCTCGTTTTCAGGTAAGTTAGCTTGATCGGCTATCATTTCATCGTAAGAGCCGTAGCCCTTGATCGGGTATGGCCAATTTGCAGCTTCTTCTAAAGCTATCTGCGGATCTGGGAACAACGCGCCGGCCACAACCCGGCGGGTGCCATCCATATGAATGGCTTTCTGATGTGGTTTTACGATGAACGCACCGCGTCCACCGCCTATCAATCCAACATTCAATGGTCTTTTTGACATAACTCAAATAATTTTTAATTTTTTGAACAGACAATACGTTTTACATGAAACCCTGCCGGGTTTCTATTGCTTAACAAGCAAAATCTTAGTCTATGATTAATGCCAATCAAGCATTTTGTTTTTTAAAGGCGATAAATTTTGAATAATATAACCTGATGTATAAGAGCGACAATATGAAAGAATGTGTCTGGCTCAGATCTTGTTATAGTTTTAGCCAGTCTTCCGGTGTGTGAGCCAAGGAGCCGGTCTGTGAGTGGGAAGATTTATTGATGGCTGTTTACGTTTTATGGTTTTATTGATTTATTCGCTAAAGAATCGTTTTTCGATACGCTCGAGGTCTTTTTTAAGGTTTTTTACTTTTACGAAGTCAGGGATAAAATATGCAGCCCATTCAGGGCGTTTTGGCATTTTATCGAAGCAATCATAGAGTGCTTTAATACCGTCGATGCCAAGGCCGCAATCTAATGCATTCTTGGATCCATGCTCCACGGCAGCCTGCCATTCAGATTCTGTTAGAAGGTTATTTATCGGGATATATTTTCCATCAGGAGTTTTTAATTTTGACTCGTACTTTTTATATTGTCCGAGATAATGGTGTGCTAATTTTATAGCGATTACCTGTCCTACCATTTGGTTAAAATAACTAAGTTGAGAATTAAGTATATCCTCGCTCCAATATTTGGGGTTATTCAAATCTGGTAATTCTTTGAGCTCTTTTTCTCCGGTTTCTTGAGAAAGACTTAGTACATATTTTTCGAAGTACCCCTTTTTGATTTTATCAATAGCTTTTGCGTGTGCGATGTTATTTACAAGATCAATGAACCCGACAGAAATGAAAACAGCGCGCATTGGTTTTGGTTCGTCTGGGTACTCTATAAGGCGGACAAACGGGGTTACGTCCGTTTCCAAAAATACTGGTTCAGGATTTATCATGTCTTTGTATTTTTGGGGCAAGGCGTTGTATATATCTCGGCTCAACCGCATGATGGCTGAGTACCCGGTTTTGTATCTAGGTTTTTCCGAGGATTCCAGCTGAGATAATCCAGTGAAATTTAACAATACCAGCCCTGCAACTAAACCCACTAGTAGTTTCATGTGTTTAATCTTATCTTGAAATGCATTTACTGTCAATTCTAGATAAAAGACTTGTCGCATAGCAATAAGAGTTCTCAATTAAGGCAAGAGTGCCGATTCACCAAATCTTTGCAATCCTGGGCAAATTGCATCTTTTTGATTAGTTTTTTAACAGTTGCCTTTCAAGATTTAACAATTAAAGTCCATCGTTTTGGAGTCTTGAGCTGCCCCATGGATTAAAAGTTTTTATCGACCTTAATCGTACATAGTGAAAAATGTATGTTGACTGATGGAAAAAGTTTGATAACTTTAAAGGACTTTATTTGAAAAGTTAAGGGAATTGATGAAAACGTTAACGCCAAAAGTAAATCTACAAAAAAGACAGTGGCATCTAGTAGATGCCGATGGCCAGGTATTAGGTAGGCTAGCAGTCAAAATTGCAAACTTACTCCGAGGCCGTAATAAGCCTATTTTTACTCCGCATCTTGATACAGGTGCTTTTGTTGTTGTAATAAACGCTGAAAAAGTGCGGGTTACAGGAAAAAAAGAGACACAGAAAACCTATATGACTTATTCAGGGTGGAAGGGCGGCGAAAAATATATCACGCTTGCCGAGTTGAGAGCAAAGCATCCTGAACGGATAATCGAGCACGCTGTCAAGGGTATGTTGCCTAAAAACAGCCTGGGTAGAAAATTGTTTACCAAACTAAAGGTTTATAAAGGTAATACACATCCGCATTCAGCTCAGAAACCTACACCGATAGTGTAAAGATATTTTTAACTAAATATTTCTAATTTTTGCCTATGACAAATAGTAGTAATGTGACACAAGAATATATTGGTACCGGTCGCCGGAAAACAGCCGTCGCCAGAATTAGAATGACATTAGGCTCTGGCAAAGTTCTGGTTAATGGCAGACCATTTGAGGAGTATTTCAATCTAGAAAACATCAGGATACATGCTCTTGAACCATTGAAACGTACTGAGTTGTTAAATAAATTTGATATCAAAGTTAATGTAACTGGTGGAGGTCAGACTGGACAGGCCGGAGCAATCCGACTTGGCATTGCAAGGGCGTTGCTCCAGTTTGATGCAAATTTAAGACCACTTTTGCGTTCAGAAGGCTTTTTAACTCGTGATCCGAGAATGAAAGAAAGAAAGAAATACGGCCAGCCCGGGGCTCGGAAACGATTCCAATTCAGTAAACGTTAAGGCATTAATCATAAAGGATTTTTAGACACAATAAAAATGCCACATCATATCAGCGATGTGGCATTTTTATTTTTAAAATCTTCAAGGATTGTTTAAATAATATATTAATGTACCAAGAATTGCAGAGACTATAGTCCCCACGATAATGGACCACTTTAAGAAAGTTTTTCGTTTTCTGCGATTGGCTTTACCCATCCCAGGCAGAAGATAATACCTGCGTTCTTCTTTATTTTTTTTGGAACCAAACATGTCTATTAATTCTTAGATATTCTAATGGAATTGTTTAAAAAGACAACCGTTTTTATAAAACTTAATCTGAAATTTTTGCTATTTCATGATCCAGATCATTGACCACCATGAGAATGTAAAATTTGGTATTGAAAGGTATGGCACATAATACGATATAACGCGAACAATGGCCTGGTTACTTATGTATGTTGGGTATTGTGGCAAACAATGATCCGCGAAAAGGCGCGAATAATATTAGAGAGTTCCTTGATTATATCGGGCATTGGTGTGCATTAGCGGTTAATGATTCCAGTCCGTTTGGATTAGGGAGGTAGAGGAAATGCATAACATTAGTGCGGGTTGTTGTGGTGCATATGGCGTGAAATAAGGTTGTTGCTATTAGTTTTCGTAATACAGGTGCATTTTGTTAACCGATTCAAGTTTGTTTCTCAAGGAATATTAGCCCGGGGAATGGTTTTGAAGTTCAGACACGAAATTAGTCGTATGTGTTATTTGCCAGTAGTTTGGAAACTATGAAATTAATAGATTGGGGCGAAGGATTATGATGTAGGTTGGGTGGTTGAGGTTTGCAATGTTTTTAGAGTTTTTGTTAACCATTCTTTTTGGGGTTGAAAAAGCGAGTCGGTATTAATTAATTTAGCAATTTGTTTTGCGTCTTGAATTTGATTTAGCTGTCGGCATACATCCAACTTTGCCAGGTAATATGAATTTGCTATTTCCTGTGAGAGGGCGGATTCATCAATAGTTGATAAGATATTGTATGCATCTGAGGCCCTGGAATTTTGAGCTAGAGCAATGGCATGGTTTATCCTGGTAATAACCGAATCAGGGTTATGTTGAAGCAACAGAAAGGTTAGTTTGACTGCTTCGTTTGGATTTTCTCTGCTAATGAGTAGTGCTGCTGCTCTATTGTTTATTGTGACCAGGTCGTCAGGCGCCAGCAAGTATGCTTTTTCTGAAGCGGTGAGAAGGAGCTCTGTGTTTTTTTCTAACATTGCAATACTGGTAAAGATCTTCCAAAAGTCAACGGAATTTTCTGCTTGTTCCTTGTTAGTCTGAAGGAGATTTTTACATGCATTAATTTGGTTTAAGGCTAAAAGTTTTTTAGCGCATGGGATAATGAGAGCTGGCGGGTAGAATTTAAACTCGGTCATTCGTTTAAATGCTTCATTGGCCATACCGAGGCGGTTTAGTCCGATTTCTGCCAGGCCCTCAATGTAAAAGCTATAACTTATAAGGTTTAATCGGATTTTAGGTTGTTGTCTGATTTTGAGAGCTACATCAAGAAGTTGTGACCAGAGTTGTTCTTCTATGAGGAGTTCGCTATAAAAAAGCCATAAGTTTTCGTAATTTCCGAATTTTTTTGAATAATCATCGAGTATTTTTAAAGCATCTGATTTTAAACCCAATTCTATTAAAGTTTGAGCAAGTTTAGTTGCGTCGTTGCCATTTAATGGTTTAGGTGCATTATCTGACATAGCCAGGGCTATAGCTTTTTCTTTTTGCCCGGTTTTTCCGAGTAATCTCCAAAAATTGAGGTGGTCTGAGTATGATGCTGAGTTGATAGAGCACAATTCGTTGAAGCAAGATTCGAATGTTTTGATATCTAACTGATGAAAAGCAGCGACCAATTTAAGTCTGAGGGCTGTTAATTTAAGTTCGGGTTTAGATGCCAATTCTTCTATGGCTATAGATGCCTGGGCTTTTTCTCTAGCAGAGCCGAACGTTGCCAGCCATGCTTGTCTGTACAGGTTAACCTCTGGTATTGATTTGAGTTCGGATGGTAGTTTATTCCATTCTTCATTAAACTCATTGAATTTACCGGTATTGAATAAAGATTTTACGTATTCAATTTTTAGTTTTGGTGTGGTTCTAAACTCTGAATTTTGAAGTAGTGATCTTATTTGATCGTGCATTTGCAGTTGATAGAACAGAGATGAGATTAGTTCACAGTCAGCAGCGTTGTTATTGCCGATTCTTAATAGCCAAAAGATATAACCCAGGAGTTGTGATGTGTCGTCGCCGGGCTTGATAGTCATAGAATAACAATTTAAAATGCCACGAACGAAATCTGGATTTGATGGGTTATTGGCAAAAGCAGATCGGTAAGCAAGAAACGCTTCGTTATATAGTCCTGCTTTCATGGCCTGGTCGGCAGTACGTTTAAGGGATCTGGCCTGGAAATAGTCGATTATGCTTATTTTAATTACCGGGCTAAATCCTCGAGGTGTAACTCTCCAGATTTTTGGGATAGAGATGAGTCCCAAAATGACACAGCAAAAGAAGGCCACAACAGCTATCCTGAACCATTTATTGAACAGGATTAGTCTCAACATGGGGTAGTAAACCAATTTATTCGCAAGTTCGTATTTATATTTTTTCCATCTTCGTTTTAGAAGCTTTAGATCCATAAGTTTATTATTGATTTATGAGTTATTCCAAAACACTCTACTGCCCGGACCAAGCACTAGTTAGTATTAGTTAGTATTAGAGTTTGGGACTTTGGAATTTGAATTTGTACTTTGGAGTTTATTCAATAATTTCAGAGCTGGTTCAAAACCTGGTGATAGTTCCAGGACTTTTGTTAAAGAGGCTTTAGCCCTGTCAATTTGGCCAAGTTCTGTGAGAGCGCTAGCCAGATTGAAATGCGCTTCCATATACGTAGGCATGAGCCGGATAGCTTCTTCGAACTGGGCTATAGCTTCTTTGATTTTCCCGGTTCTGGCAAGGGTGGTCCCTAAATTATTATGTGCACTAGCATTTTCTGGTAATAGTTTAATAGCATTGCTGAAGCAATTTAGGGCTTCCTGGAGGTTGTTTTGTCGAAGAAACACATTCCCAAGATTATTGTAAGCTTCGGCATAATCTGGCATGATTTTTATAGCTTCCAGGTATTGAGTTTTTGCTTCTTCAAGTTTCCCTAATCTGGAGTAGGCAATCCCAAGGTTAAAGTGAGTGTCTTCGTCATTTTTATTGATTGATAAAGCCAAAAGGTATTTATCTACAGCTTCATTCAACTTGCCACTGTTCAATAGGTCGTTGGCTTCGTCAAAGTATTTTTTAAACAGGCCTTCGTCTGTTGTGTTTTCTACTGCAGTTGAAGTCAGGCTGGGTTGTCCCTGATTGAGCGAACTGATTTGAGGGAGGTCCATTGAGTTTTTATTTTTAAAGTATTTATATCCGCCAAAAATTGAGCAACTGATAATTATAACAATTAATATTGTTCTGTATTTTTGGAGCACCCCAGACTTACTGGTGTCTTTGTTTGGTCCAGTGGCGGTTTTAATTGCCTTTTTAACTTTATATAAGCGAGTGGACATTTCCAAATTTATTTATTTTTTAATAAGGCTTAACGACATTGAAGTCAATACTGTTTGCCGGGACCGTACTTGATTTAAGTCAAAAAAACTATTTTATTTCAAACGTTACGTTAAATTGCACTTGAGCTTTTGATAGAAACCTGCCAGTTAGTGTTTAATAATGAACGATTCACGGATTAGGTATTTTTTGGTCATAGTTATTGGGGTAACATTTGGGTTGGGTGTTTTTACTTTTTACTTTGCCGAGGGTATTTCTTATTTTACGAATGATCCGGCAGCTTGTGTAAATTGTCATGTAATGCGTTCACAGTATGAGGGTTGGCTGCGGTCAAGTCATCACGCGGTGGCTGTTTGCAATGATTGTCATTCGACGGACGATCTGATTGGGAAATACGAGGTTAAACTCATCAATGGGTTTAATCATTCATACGCTTTTACAACTGGCTGGTTTAAGGAACCAATAATGATAACAAGCAGAAACCGACAGGTAACAGAAGCTGCTTGTTTGAAATGTCACTTCAGGATGACTGAAGCGATCAGGTGCACGATGCCAACTGGAGAGCAATCATGTTTACGTTGTCATAGAAGCGTTGGGCATCTGCATTAGAAAGATATCAACGCGAGGGTTTTAAATTAAGAAAATGAATTAGAGGTTGCTATGAAGTACATAATCACATTTGTTATCAGTGCTATAGTTGCATTTTGTTTATTAGCTCTTTTGTTTAGCATATGGGGACACAAACAGGAGGCGGCGAAGCCATTTTTTAAAGTAGTCGAGGTTACGGATAACACAGAAGATCCTGAGATCTGGGGAAGGAATTTTCCATTACAGTATGATATGTATTTAAGGACAGTAGACCAGGTAAGAACGAAATATGGAGGAAGTGAAGCAGTTCCAAGGACACCTACTGAAGCGGATCCCAGGTCTGTAGTTGCTCGGTCTAAACTGGAAACTGATCCGAGGTTAAAAACTTTTTGGGCAGGCTATGCGTTCGCTGTTGATTACAGAGAGCGAAGAGGGCATGCATACATGCTTGATGATCAAACTTTCACGCAGAGACAGAGAGTGGTTCAGCAACCGGGGACTTGTTTAAATTGTCATTCATCTACATATGTTTTATACAGGAAACTTGGGGATGGTGATATTTTTGCTGGTTTTGATAAACTTAATTCTATGCCGTATAGTGAGGCGCGAAAGTTTGCCAAGCATCCGGTAGCGTGTATTGATTGTCATGATCCTGAGACGATGAGACTGCGAATTACACGTCCGGCTTTCATTGAAGGGATTAGGTTAGTCAAAGCGACTCAGGGTATTAAGGATTACGATGTCAATAAAATGGCAACCAGACAGGAGATGCGGTCTTTTGTTTGTGGTCAATGTCATGTGGAATATTATTTTAAAGGTCCGGAAAAGAGATTGGTTTATCCCTGGGCTAATGGACTTCAGGTTGAAAATATATTGGAGTATTACGAGGAGACTGGATTTAAGGATTGGGTTCATAGTGACACAGGAGCTCCCATGCTAAAGGCACAGCATCCAGAATTCGAGACCTGGTCGCAGGGTATACATTCAAGAAGTGGTGTTGCCTGCGCAGACTGTCATATGCCATACAAACGGGTGGGTGCTCAAAAGATTAGCGATCATCAGGTCCGGAGTCCTATGTTGAATATCAATAATGCCTGTCAACAATGCCATCCTGTTTCGGAGAACGAACTTAAATTAAGAGTTGAACAAATCCAGGATAAAACATTTTATTTAAGGAATTTAGCTCTGGATGCAATAGTAGAGTTTATTGGGGATCTTAAAATTGCCAGGACTAATAACGTCAACTTAGAGAAGATCAAACAGGCTCAAGCTTTTCATAGAAAGGCTCAATTTTTGATTGACTTTGTAGAATCTGAGAATTCGACTGGTTTTCATGCGCCACAAGAAACTGCCCGTATTTTGGCAGAGGCATTAAATTATGTGCGCAAGGGCCAGAAGGTCCTTAGAGATTAAAGATTCCAGTGTGTTTGATCTGGGTATTAAATTAGCTTTGGTTTGTGTGTGGCCATGGGGGGATTATTTCCAGGATCTAACACTAATTTCATGGCTTAAATGGTGAGATTTCAGTGGTATGTTTTTGGAATTTTGTCAAAAGATAAATTAACCTCTTCATCGACTCTTGTTGTTGCAATTAACAGGTTGGATTTATATAGTTTTGCATGCTGAATTGTGTTTTTTATGAAAATGAGATTTGAACAATTCTATAGGTTGTTACTGATATTCCTGGTAGCTATAGTAGCTTGGTCGCTTATAGGTAAAGCACCAGCGCAAAATACTGGAACCAACAATGAGGTTAAAACGACTCAAAGTCTGGATAGGGTACAAATTCAGTTAACTGGTGAGACAAGAAGTAATTTAAATGCCAGGACATTGACTGACCAGGAACGCGCAGTGCTTAGTTTAGGGTTGAGTAAAGTATCATTTTTCCAAAGGAGTTTATTTGGAATTCCAATCTGGCAGTATTTTTCGTCTATAATATTCATTTTCTTAGCGTTTATTGTGGCGAAATTGGTTGATTATATCGTGCAACAGTGGCTCAAAAAATTAGTAGCTAAAACTGAGACCAAGTTTGACGATATACTAGTGAACTTATTACATGGGCCGGTAAAAGTAATATCGTTTGTTATAGTTTTACATATAGGCTTGAAGATTTATGAATGGCCGACTTGGTTGTCAATTTATATTTCTAAAGGGTTAACAATTATTATAGCTTTTTCTCTGACATATGTAGCAATTAGGTTTTCGAATGTATTTCTGGATTATTGGAGGGACCGAAAGAAAGAAACGTTTGATAATTCGTTCGATAAAAATTTATATGTTTTGCTTAAGACATCGATAAAGGTATTTCTGATAATAATAGCAGTGCTGGTTACTGCTCAGAATTTAGGAATTGAGATAACCAGTGCATTGGCTTCTTTATCAATTGGTGGTTTGGCTCTCAGCTTAGCAGCACAAGACAGTGTGGCTAATTTCTTTGGTGCAGTCTCGATATTTGTAGATCGACCATTTAAGATTGGCGATAGGATAAAGCTGGACAATATTGATGGCATTGTTGAGTCAATTGGTTTTAGAAGCACAAGGATTAGAAATCTTGATGGATTTCTTGTAACTGTGCCAAATAAAACTATGGGTAACGCTACAATTATTAATGTAACAGCACGCCCAAATATTAAGACAGTCATGAATATCGGGATTACCTACAATACACCGCCTGAAAAAATAAAACTTGCATTACAAATTCTTGAAGACGTTTTCAGAAAAAGTCCGAACACAGTGGACTTACTATTAAGCTTTGATAAATTTAACGATTTTTCTCTCAACTTATTGGTTGTCCATTGGTGGTCCCCCACTGATTACAAACAATATCTGGAGGGAATGAAAGAATTTAATCTCGAGATTAAAAAGCGATTTGATGAAGCAAATATCGAATTTGCATTCCCCACTCAGACCATCTACCTTAAACAGGATTCTAAATGGGAGGTAAGTAATATCAACACCATGAACTCTTAAATTGGTAATTATTGTCATTATTGTCTAATAGCCAGGCTCACGATTTAAAGACCATCTAAATTGTCATGGGAATATCGCAGAAAAATTCTTATTCGATTCCTGTTTTGGAGCATTAGGTTCATAAAAAGGGTTATTTTGGGATGGTTTTTGAAAAATATTGGGAAGCAGTTTCTGGGATGGGCAAAGGTGGAGTTTTGATTTTTCCAGAAAAACCTGGTTCGGGGGCAAATGTTAAGCAGATTTGAGTTCCTGAGAAAAAACATATAGAGGTGCTATTGGTTTATTAATTGTTGTGAGGAAGATTTTAAATATAACCATTTCTTAAGAACTGTTTAGGAATTTTGATAAGAGGTTCTTGTTGATACAGCTTAAAGTTCTTTATACACATCAAGTCGTGCGGTATAATTCATTTAAAAGACAATGCTTGTTTGAGGTAAACACTCACAAGAAATTGAATTTTTAATTTACCTGGCGAGATGAAGATAAGATTTTTAATTGGGCCTGCAGGCAGTGGAAAGACTTATACTGTTCTGGATGAAATAAGGTCAGAATTAAAAAGGGCACAGACCGGCAAGCCACTAATATTTATTTTGCCAAAGCAAGCCAGTTATTTGGTGGAGAGAGAGGTTTTTTCTACAGGTGAAATAAAAGGCTATTCCAGATTATACATTACCTCGTTTCAGACGCTTTGCTGGAAATTAATCGATATATTAGACCCTTCGTTGAGTCAGAAGTTCAGAAACAATTTAATATCTGATTTAACGCGGTTTTTATTAGTAAAGAGAGTGGTATCTGATTTAGAAGAGCGGTCGGAATTAAACTATTTAGCCAATTCTTTAAAATATACGGGTACAGCATTAGAATTGTCAGATCTTATAAGTGAGCTTATTAGGAATAAAATCACTCCTGATGCGTTATCGTTATTATTGTCTGAAAATAGCGATGAAGAATCTTTTGCTAAATTTAACGATGTTTATAAAATTTACGATGCCTACACTAAATTACTTTGCAAGAGGTCGTTGATTGATTCGCAAATGGTGATTTCGATTTGCGCTGATCTTTTAAGAGCTTATGGTGATTCTGTAAATCCAAAATCATGGGCTTCAGCTGGGTCTGTAGATAAAAATTCTAACGAATATTTATTCGATGGTATCTGGGTTGATGGCCTTTCTGAGTTTTCGTCGAGTGAGCTTGATCTGCTCTATGCCCTTGCGATGTGCACACCAGGTCTAACTATAGCAATATGTCTGGATCGGATATATGAGAAGTTGCCGCCATGGCAAACTCACTGGCACGTGCCAGCGAATACATTATTGAGGTGTATTCAAAGATTTCAGACCCGGCCTGATACAGATATCGAGACTGTGGTACTTCAAATAAGGAAAGGCAAAAGCAGATTCATAAAGAACCCTGCACTTGAATGTATTGCCAAGGATTGGGCTAATGCTGAGACGCGGTTTAATATTCCTGAGGCCAGTAAACAGATCAGGATAATTGCATGTCAGGATTTGTACCACGAGGTAGAGGTGGCTGCTAAAGAAATAATGCAGCATGTGATTGCTGGAGGCCGATTCCGGGAGTGTCTGGTTATTGCAAGAAATCTTGATGTTTATGACGCTCCGATAAAGCAGGTATTTAATAGGTACGAGATACCATTTTATTTAGATAAAAGGCTTTCTGCCAGAACACATCCAATAATTAAGTTTATTGTCGGGGCAATAAAATTAGCTGTCACTGAGTGGGAGACCAATGACGTGTTAAATGTACTAAAATCTGGGATTTTTTCAGAGTCCGATGACTGTATTGATTTTGTGGAGGATATTGCTTTGAAATTGGGTATAGAGTCAGAAAAATGGCTTGCAGAAGATGTTTGGAAAAGTTTTGGGCCAGAACATTATACTTTTTATTCACTTTTTATTTTGCAGTTGAGTACGATTATTAAACCTCTTTTAAATGATGATTTAATTACGGGTGCTAAAATTAAAGAAGTGGTAGAAGCACTTTTGCAATTTCTGGAGACAAATGATTATCTGAGAGCGATAATAGGCGATGAGCAGTCAGAAAAAATAATAAGACAAGTGCAGCAGATCCTGTGTGTTATAGCTGCCATTTATGAAGATAAACAAATTCACAAGAGGAATTGGCTCGATATACTAGATAAATGCTTGTCCAGAATAGAAATTCCTGTGATTCCGGATAAACTTGACCAAGTTATAATTGGTCAAATAGATCGTCTCAGAGCGCCAGAAGTGGAGTTAAGTATAGTTTTGGGGTTAAATGACGAAAATTTCCCGGCTAAGCCATCAGTAAACTCAATAATTAGTGATGAAGAAAATAAATTTGTTAGTAAGATTGGGGCGCAATTATATAAAAACATAAAGTCCGCTCTTAGTTATGAGGAGTATTTAGCTTACATCTCATTCACAAGATCACGCAACCGTCTTGTAATTACTTATTCAAAGATGGATACAGAAGGTAATGCCCTTAACAGGTCAATTTTTATTAATAAGTTACAAAACATACTTCCCAATTTAATTGATGAGGAAGAGACGGAAATTATAAATGAACCTTTGAGTAAGCCTGTTGTTACAGACCTAATATATAAGTATGTATATCTCAACAGTGGTTGCGACGGTATTAACTTAGCGGACAAAGTTGTTGCTCAAAAAATCAACGATTGGTTAATTACATGTAGAAACATTAAAGACTACCATGTGGATGTAAATAAGACGCTTCTTTTTAAATTTAATGAATTAACTATTCCTGTGACTGGAATTGAAACGTATTTATGTTGTCCTTTTAAATTTTTTGCATCGAATATTCTCAAAATCCAGCGACGAAAGATTTATCAATTGAACCCTGCGATTGAGGGCGAATTCTTTCATTTCGTCATGAAAGAATTTTTTCAGAGAATAGTTACAAGTGGAATCGATATTCGTAAGTTGAGTTATAATGAGGTGGATGAATTAATTGATAATATAAGGAGTGAACTAGTGCCGAGTTATAAGAATGGTTTATTAGTTGCTAATAAATACAATGAGTATCGTGTTCAGCAATTGGTAGAAAGGATAAAGCTTTTGATTTGGAAAATGGTTTTAGGTTCCAGGACTTATGAGTTTCATCCAAAAGTTATGGAGTTAGAATTTAAAAGACAACCGAACTGTAATTCCGGTTCTTGTATAAGTTCGTGGAGGGTGGGTGAGTGTAACGGTATAAAATGTTTCGTTGAAGGCAGAATCGATAGGGTAGATATTATTGAGTTAGATGGTCCTGATTCAAAAACATTGTTTGTTGTTGTTGATTATAAAACCAGTAATGAGAGGTTTAAGGATAAATACATTGAGTCAGGTATACAAATTCAGTTACTGGCATACTTATGTGCATTGAGTGAAATTGAGGAAACTACGGTTATTAGTAAACATCGGCTTATCCCGGCTGGAGCGTATTTCCTGAATCTTCATGAAAAGGTTAAAGATGTTACATGCGACATTCTAGATATGCAAAGGCTTAAGGATAACAAAGATGAATATATTTGTGCTTTCCACGACAAGACCTCGGCCATAATAAACCAGAAATATTTTCAGTATTTTTACAGGTCGGAGAATGAAAAAACAAATCAAGGTTGGAATATGTTCGGCATTAAATTAACAAAGGATAATCAAATATATAAAAGACTAAATTCGGTAAAGGATGAGGATGAATTTAACAGGCTGCTGGACGTTACAAGGAATAATATAATTTATGTCTTCAATCGAGTAATTAAAGGGGATATGAAACCGTGGCCATATTATAGCAAGGAGGCCAATGCTTGTTTAAGATGTGAATACGAATCTATTTGCCGTTTTGAGCCGTGGTTTGACGAGTATCATTTTATAAAATGATTAACGTTGGTTGTAATATGATTCTTTCTCCTACTCAAACATCAGCTATAGAGAAGAACGGGAAGTTACTCATATCTGCAGCTGCTGGCTCTGGTAAAACGAGGGTAATGGTTGAGAAAATTATTCGGAAAATTCTTCATGAAAAATGTCCGGTGACAAATATCTTTGCAGTTACATTTACTGAGGCTGCAGCCAGTGAAATTAAGGAGCGTATTAAAAACGAGTTAAAAAGTTATGCGAGTTTAGAAAAAGAACGTGAGTATTTAGAAGAACAAATACGACTTCTTGAGATTGCAAGCATTGGGACTTTGCATAGTTTTTGCCTGAAACTAACAAGAAAGTATTTTTATGTATTAGGCTTAGCGCCGGATTTCAATGTAGCATCCACGGAAGAAGCAGATTGCATTAAATCCGAGGTTTTTAGTCAGTTATTAGAAGACTTGCTATCTGACTGCAGCGCGTACAACCAGCGAATTCGCAAGCTATTGAAGGTATACACTTACACTAATGAGAGTAATGTTAAAGACATTGTATTTAAGGTTTATGAATATTCTCAGACTCTTCCAGAACCTAAGGCCTGGTTGGACAAAGTAACGAGACTCTGGCAGAACCAGGAAAGATATTTCAAAAAATTAAAGGAGGTGGCTTCAAGAGTATTGGGCGAATGGCTGGATGATTGGGCCTTAAAGTTTCGTGCATTAAAGGAGACCATGCACGATAGAGGCACATTGGCGGTGATCAGCGAAACTTTAAAAATTTTAGAAGGTGGCAAATATGAAAAGTATGAAGAACTTGTCTCGGTAATCAATGAAATAAAGCGTGTAGATGATACAGCATGGTCGATTAAAAAGCATCGGAAGCCGTTTGAGAAATTCTTTAATGCCATTCAAGAATTAAATCAGATGCTTTCTACAAGTGCTATGGCTTTATATTGGGAGCAGGCGCATGAATTTATAGAGACGATAGTTTTTTTAACTAACGAATTTTCAGATCGGTACGCTAAACATAAGAGAGAATTAAACCTTGTTGATTTTTCTGATCTTGAGCATTTTGCATTGCGGATTCTTACCGATGACGAGATTTCTAAAAAATATGGAATAATCGGGAAGATTCGTCGAAGTTATAAGCATATTTTTGTCGATGAGTATCAAGATATTAATGAGGTACAAGACAGGATCATACAATCTATCTACGGTTCAGATAAGGACAAGAGTCTTGTAATGGTTGGAGATATTAAACAATGCATTTACAGATTCAGGTTGGCGAATCCGAATATTTTCAGGCTTTACGAGGATTCATGGTTACAAGAAGAGCAAGGCTGCGTTATACGACTTAATGAAAATTACAGAAGCCATGAGGAGATAGTGAACTTTGCAAATAAACTGTTTTCTGAACTAATGAATAGAACTGCTTCAGGGATTGATTACGCAAAGGAGCATAAGTTAAAACCGGCTGCAAAGGTTTTGGATAATCTCCAGACTCACCAGCAGAAACGTATTGAAATCGATCTGATACTACAAGAAGGCCAGGACGGAAAATCAAAAGAAGAAGTTGATGAGAACATTGCGGAGTATAAAAAGCACGAGCTTGAGGCATATCTAGCAGGAATGAAATTGAAGGGTCTAGTGGATAATGGATATGAGATTTTCGATAAAAAGAATGGATGTTTTAGGAAAATAACATGGAATGATATGGTTATCCTATTAAGGTCGCCATCGGGTAAGGCTGAATATTATGCGAAGGTTTTTTCTAAATTAGGAATACCAATTCAAACACCAAGGACGGGTTTTTATGAGAGTATTGAAATTAAAGATTTGATAAATCTTTTAAAAATTCTGGATAATCCGTTGCAAGACATCCCATTGGTTGCAGTATTGCGTTCACCTTTAATTGGATTGTCATTGGAAGATCTTTGTGAGATCAGGAGGGTGCATTCGGGGTACTTTTGGAATGCCCTTAAAATCTGGCTGAGCGACAGTGCTAAAGAAAATACAGGGCCCTTGTTAGAAAAAGTTACTAATCTTATTTCAAGATTTAACACGTGGCGCCAGCTTAGTCAGCAGAACGCATTGGTAGATTGTTTAGCTAAAATCATAAGTGAGACGGATTATATCGCCAGGATCAAAGCGCTTCCGAACGGTGAACAACGTGTCGCCAACATTAATAAGTTTTTTGATATTGTTGCACGTTACTCGAAATCTGATAACCATGGGTTGAAGGATTTTGTTCGTTTTTTGGAACATATAGAAGAGCTAAGGATTGATATTGAACCTGCTCCATTGCCTGAATCAAATGCTGTCCGCTTGATCAGCATCCATCAAAGCAAGGGCTTAGAGTATCCAATTGTTGTGATTTCGAATCTTGATAACAGATTTAATTTTAGAGATTTGACCAGAGATTTATTACTCAATGAAGAAATAGGTATTTGCCCGAAAGTATATCTTGAGAATACGGCTTTAAAATACAAGTCATTGGCCTTCTGGATAGCAGAGCACATGGAACGCAGGGAATTAATAGCCGAAGAATTAAGAATATTTTATGTTGGTGTAACAAGGGCTTCAAATAGGTTGATCCTTGTTGGCTGTGGTAATCTACCTAAAGAAGAAAATAATTCTGACTATACTGTTAATGATATATTGTATTGCATGAGCCCTTTTGAATGGATTTTGAGATCATCGATGTTTAGAGAGGTAAATTTTGCATCTTCTACAGGAACTACCGAAAATTTTGAGTATCAGTTCATACGCAGGGAAGATGTAGAAAAAGAGGTAGCCGACCTTTATAATGTTAAACCCCAATGTCTGAAAACCGTGTTTGAACTGACCGACAATGAGAAATTAAGAGATATAATGTCATGGCAGTATCCATTTAAAATATCCACTCAATTGTCAGCAAAGTATTCTGTTTCTGAACTGGTGGAATCCGATGAGCATGAGGCCTTTACATACTCAAAAGGTAAAGATGGTTTTCACAGGTTAGATTTGAAAGACATAGATAGATGCCTGCACAGGGGAATAATCTGGCATCGTGTTCTTGAAAAAATCAATTTATCCAATGTTGGCTCAAGCAATGAAATTCAAAATGAGATAAAAAGACTATGCGAACAACAAATCATTACCCCTGAAGATGCCAGGGAAATAGACCCAGAGACTATTTATTGGCTATGGTCTAGCGAGGTTGGACAAAAAATAATTTCAAATGACAAAGACCTGGTAAAAAGGGAACTTCAGTTTACTTCGATTTTTTTAGTTCCTGAATTAAGTAAATATGCTTTTAACCGAAACTTAACTGCTCTGTCCTGTCAGGAATTAGCCAGAGCAGTAAATGACTTTATAATCGTGCAAGGCATAGCAGATCTGGTGGTCTTATTAGATGATCAGATCTGGTTATTGGATTACAAGACAGGTTCTGGGGCAACGCTGGATGTTGTTGATGCATACAAGCGGCAGATAACAATTTATGGGGCGGCTATGGAGAAAGTATTTGATAAGCCAGTTACAAACAAGTGGCTATGCTTTTTGAGCGACCGCCAAATGCTAAGCGTATAACCGGGCAACTAAAATTGTCGATGCAGAATGCAAAATTTCAAATAATTATTAACCCGCCATGTAAGGAGTAAGGATTTTAATCAAATCACCATGGTTGATTAAATTTATTCTTTACGAAGTCATGTTTTAACATCATTATATGAAGTATGAACAATGCGGACTCAAAAGATAGTTTAAACGCTAATTTTAATCATCATCATTATTGTTGTTGTGGGTGTGGGCATCCTGATCATGGAAAAGACGGGATAAACCGCCGTGAATTTTTAGCTACAGCTGGTATTGCTGTCGGAGGCCTGGCCTTGGCTTCTGCAGGCATATATTCAGCATCGGCTGAACTTACAACTGTTCAACAAATTCGAAAGCCATTAAGGGTGCAGCCCGTATTGACCTATGAAATTCCCCAACGCAGGCAAGCTACTAGCTGGAGAAACTGGGGAGCCATTCAAACGGAGGCTGCAGTGACTGAAGAATTAAATAGAATCAGTGCTGAACTTGAAGAATTGAAGAAAAAAGCTGATTTTCCTCTGGTCATTAACCCTGTCCTTAAAGTTAGAGACGTAAGCCAGGCAGAGGCAGCAATTAAGGGTGAGTTTGACGTGATGTTGATTTATGCGGCGGGTGCTTGGGTTAATGTATTGGAAAAGCTGGCATCTGCTAAGAAATGGAACCTGATGTTTTTGAGGCACAAGTCTGGGCCTGTATATCTTTGGTACGAAATTGCGCATAACAGGTTTTTACGAAAAACTGTGGACCAGTTTGGACAACCAAACTTTTCTGTCGAAGATGTTATAGTGGACAATTACAACGAATTACAGTGGAGATTTCGAGCATTAGCTGGGCTTAACAATACGATAGGTAAAAGAATAGTCGCCGTAGGTGGAGCCTCTGGCTGGGGCGATGGCGGGGCTAAGGCTCCAACAATTGCTAAAGAATTTTGGAAGATGGAGATAGTTGATGTGCCCTATCCTGCATTAGGTGAGAGGATCAAGAATGCAATGCAAAATAGCTCACTGGTTGAACAGTGTAAACGACAGGCCGATGCTTATCTGAAGCAAAAAGGCGTAGTATTGAACACGAGTCGCGAATTCGTAGATAATGCATTTATTCTTACTGAGGTGTTTAGACAACTGTTAGCTGATGCCCAGACGGATGCCATTACAATAAACCTTTGTATGGGCACAATAATGTCAATGTCTAAAACTACTGCATGTTTGCCATTGAGTTTGTTGAATGATTCAGGACTGTTAGCGTTTTGTGAGTCTGATTTTGTCGTGATACCATCAGGTATTCTCCTGCACTACATTTCCGGGTTACCCGTGTTTTTGAATGATCCTACTTATCCGCACGATGGGATTGTTACATTAGCTCACTGTACCGCTCCAAGAAAGATGGATGGCAAACGTGCTGAACCAGTTAAGATCTTGACACATTTTGAATCCGATTATGGTGCTGCACCAAAAGTCGAAATGAAGCTTGGGCAACTGATAACAATTCTGATATCTGACTTTGATAATAAAGTACGGATTGGACTCCTTGGCACGATCGAGGCTAATCCGTTTCTTGATATCTGCAGATCGCAGATCGATGTCAGAATTCATGGCGATTGCGATCTTTTGAACCGAGAAACCAAAGGTTTTCATTGGATGGTTTGTTACGGAGATTGGTTAAAAGAGTGTGGTTACGCTATTAGAAAAGCGGGCATTAATTTCATAAATATATCTAAAAGCCCCAGGCTTGTGTAGCCGCGCCAGAAAAGTCCATAGATCTTATTACTAATCGTGCAGGTTGATTATTGATTAGACCGTTGTTTTTGACCGACGGGCAGCGAATATAATTTCTTTGTTCCAATGGGATAGATCTTGTAACCTGTTAACTTTCTACACAGAGCATCTGAGTTTTTAAATTTATTGGAAAGTTTCAAAAACAACTTATTGAATTGGCTTCTGAGTAATTACGTTCAGATTAAGGTTGACAAAAACTTCTAAGGCATGGTCGCGACTTTAGAACCCAAATTCATGAACATTGAGTTTAGGGCTTTGAATGCTGTCGTAAGCTTCACACTCACTCAAAACTTAGTTCAATATTAAGTTTTAAGAATTAAGTTGTGAGAGGCAAGTAGCCAGTAAAATTTTTTCAAAAAAGAAATATTCCACAGGCTCTTAATGATTCAGGTATATTTCTTTACATTGCCTTTTTTATTTGTCCAAAGAAAATAAACACGGTAGAAATAGGTTCTGCGATGTCATTCTCAAGCATAAATGCATCGGCTGTTAAATTGATTCAGAACAGTCTCTCCACAGGGAGATTGCCGCATGCTATTTTGCTCACGGGAGACAATATGCCGCTCATTGAGAAGATTGCGTTAAACCTTACTAAGGCGCTATTTTGTGTGAATCCGCCGGCCAGGGGGGCGTCTGGCCTGCCTCTAGATTCGTGTGATTTGTGTGATGCTTGTATTAAGGTTCAAGAGAACCTGTGTCCTGACATATTATGGATTCGGCCGGAGTCGAAATTGCGGTTGATTACTATAGGTCAGATTCGCGAGCTTATTCGGATTATACAATTGAAGCCGATGCTCGGAGGGTTTAAGGTAGGGATTATTTCAAACGCAGATAGACTAAACAAAGACGCTGCAAATGCATTTTTAAAGACACTTGAAGAGCCTCCAGCAAAATCATTATTAATTTTATTGTCTGATCAACCGGATAAGATAATTGATACTATTTTATCCAGATGTTTTAGAATCACATGTTTTACAGGAGATCTAATTGCTTGGCCAGAGAATGACCTGGCATGGTTCATGGAAATTGTAAAAAAGTTACCTGCTAAACCTCTCGGTATTATTGGAAAATATAGTTTGATCGGCAAATTGCTTCGGCGTTTAGCTGACATTAAAAAAGAAACTCAGGAGTTTATTGAGAAGGAGCGTGACCTATCAAAGTATGAGAATATCTCTGAAGAGTCACGTGAGTTAATCGAAGCAGAGATTAAAGCTTCTATTGAGGCTGAGTACAGAAGGCGCAGGGCCCTTGTGATAGAAATGTTTATTCGATGGTTCAGGGATATCTGGGCCATTTCCTATGGTTTAAAGAATGTAGACTTAAATTTTCCTGAACTTAAGGAAGTTAGCGCCATGATCGCAAGTCGCACATCATCAGATGTATTACAGAAAAACATCCAAACTTTATTCAAGACCCAGCGCAGATTAGAAACAAACGCGCATGAGACGCTGGTAGTTGAAGTAATGTTTTTAAGTATTGTAGTGTGAAAAAGAAAAACGCACATATAAAACCATATTCTAAATCAGACCTGAATAATGCGGCTCGTAAGCCTCAGGAGCAGCCGAATATTGACATGCATTCGTTTTTATCGAAATTGTTCTGCATTATTTTTGGAATCTGGCTTGCATTGGTTATTGTAAAAAATGGAAACCCTATCATTCTTGATAAATTAGTAAGTAACTCAGATGCATTGGTCAACGCGATGGCAACTGAAATTGGTACTAATGTTGCAAGAAATCTTTTAGGAACGACTTCTGATTTGATCACCGATGCTTGGCCGGCAATCTGGACAATAGCAACTTCAGTAATTATCTTCTGCTTTGCATTTTCAGTGGCCAACTGGAAGGTGGATCTTCCTTGTTGGTTAAAGTGGGCGCCGGCGGTTTGGTTGGTTTGGCAGTTTTTTGTGTTTTTGTTTGGTCAAAATCGAGAGGTAGGTTTAACCATCATACTCCATTTTTCTGTATGTGTGGGGTGTTTTTATGTTGGGTTGTTTGCATTACCGAGATATCAGAGATCGACTCTCTTTTGGTTGCTAATCAGCCTGGGCTTTCTGGTCGTATTATGGGCTGCATTTGGACAACATTATGGTGGATTAGAGGCGATTGAAGAAAAGCTGAAGGAATTGCCAAACCATGATCAGATACCGAAGTCGTTGATTGAACGGGTTGCTAAAAAGCGTGTTTTTGGGACTATGGTTTATCCTAATGCTTTGGCTAGTTTGATAGTGCTGTTATTACCTATAGTTCTGACAACGTTATGGCATGAGCTCCAAAAGTTGCATCGTATTCTGGGAGGAATTGCGGTTGGTACAGTGGCGTATGCCGGTATAGCGTCGCTGTACTGGACTAAGTCAAAAGCAGGATGGGTAGCGGCCATAGTTAGTCTTGTTGCGTATATTTTTATGTCAAGATTTAGCCTTAAAACCAAGATAAGAATTATTACTTTTATAGTGGCTTTTGGCACTATTCTTTTCGCGTTAAGGTTTTCGGATTATTTTGCCAGAGGCGCGACCAGTGCTGTTGCCCGGCTTGATTATTGGAGAGCAGGAGTAAAGATATTTTTAGATCATCCAATAGTGGGAGCGGGTCAGGGGTCATTTGCGAGTTTGTATGCGAAAATTAAACCCGCTGAGGCTGAGATGGCCAAGCTTTGTCATAATGATTATTTACAGCAGGCTTGTGACACGGGATTTATTGGTGCAGTTTTGTTTTGCTTAGTGATTTTTGGTTCGATTTATAATGCTGCCCGGAATCTTCAAATTGCGTACACTCCGGCGCAGATAGCTGTTTTTATGGGTTTAGTCGGCTGGGCGTTTCATGAGTGTTTTGAGTTTGGATTATATATACCGGCATTGGCTTGGCCGGCATTTCTGTTTCTGGGTTGGTTAAGTTCTCAGAAGGAATTATCTTTATTGGAAAAATCCAATCAAGCTGCTAATATTAAGGCACAATGAAAATTCGATTCATTAATGGACCAAACCTGAACCTCTTAGGCAATCGTGAAGTCGGAATTTACGGCGAGAAGTCGCTTAAAGATATTCAAGATTTGGTCACTAATGCAGCAGCCGGGAAGAATGTTTCAATAGAATTTCTTCAATCCAATCATGAAGGCCAGTTGATTGATTGGATACAGACTGCGCCGGCTGAATCGGTTGATGCAATAGTACTTAATGCAGCAGCTTATACTCATACAAGTATAGCAATAAGGGATGCGATAGCAGCAATTAAGATTCCGGTTATAGAAATTCATATTTCGAATGTGTATAAACGCGAAGAGTTCAGGCATAAATCATTGATTGCGCCGGTGTGTGTGGGTGTGATCTCGGGGTTTGGTTATTTCTCTTACCTTTTGGGGCTAGAAGCAGCTATTAACATAGTTAAAACAAAAACCAATTGCTGATCTACTGCCGGAACGCATATGCATGTTTGGTTTTTGGTCAGGCACACACAGTGCAACCCGTTTTGGAATATGGCCTTTGATGAGGCATTATTAAAATATGCAGACTCGATCTCAGCACCAGTTTTAAGATTTTATGGATGGCAGGGTAAGCCTGCATCATTTGGGTATTTTCAATCTTACTCGATGGTGGAACAGCTGACGGACCTTCGGCCTTTGGTAAGGAGGCCAACGTCCGGAGGCCTTGTCTTGCATGATGCAGACTGGACTTACAGTTTGGTATTTCCTCCTGACCATTGGTGGTATAAGCAAAATGCATTGCAGAGCTATAAGACCTTACACCACTGGCATAGGCTTTCGTGGCAGCGGTTAGGTATAGAACTTGAGCTTGCATATGAATCAAACAAAATCATCAAGGGCTTTTGTTTTGCGGGACCAGATGTTTTTGACCTGGTTAAGGATAACACAAAAATAGCAGGCGCAGCTCAGCGCCGAAGCAAGCAAGGTCTTTTGATTCAGGGCTCTATCAGACCTCCGATTTCAAACATCACCAGGGATTTGTGGGAATCAACTTTTTGCGATGTTGCAACCGGGCTTTTTGAGATCTCCTGGCAAAGTTTAATCGAGCCCAATGAAATTTTAAAAATGGCAAAAGACTTAGAGGAATCAAAATATTCAACCTTGGCCTACAATATGAACCGATAGAGGGCAAGTAGGTGATTCAGGAGAATTGGCCCGCTGCAGTCAATAATTATTAAATCTGAAGCTTTGTCTGATCCTGCTGGTATCGAATTTCTTCAGTTATGAACTCTGCCCGGTATTGAATTTAGTGCGATCAGATGGGGCCCTGGCAAAACCGGTTATAATTATTTATCGGCCTTGTAATCTCTTTGAAGAATATGAATGGCCTTGGGCATAATTCGCTTTTAGAGAATGGAATGGCAGGCGTGTGGAACATACTCGGGTAAAAAATAATAAATCCTGAAACAAGGCCCAGTCAAACAGGGAAGAATTGTTACGATTTTGGTTTTCAAAAAAATATAAAGCCTCAATAGTTGTTTTAACCAGAGTATTTTTTGAACTTTACCAGGTTGCATCTGCCGGGTCCTGCATGTTTCGAATCATTAAGCTACCACTAAAGTTTGGATGCAATGGAAGGTCTTCTTTTATTGACAACCATTTTTTCTATTTAAGGCAAGAATGGCACACAAAAATTTACCGAATATTGCAAAGTTTGATTAAGTCCGAATGGTTTAGCTGGAAAGTCCAAAGATTTGAGTTGAATTGCTTAGCGTAAGATTCTATAAATGAGTTGATGGCAAAATTAGTGTTCGATATTGAGACCACACCATTACCGTTGGATCAATTCGATTCATATCAACAGGAATATTTATTTCGTGAAGCATTGCAAATTCAGGATGAAGCAGAGCGCCAAAAACGTCGGGATGAGATCCTTCAGCTATTTAGTCTTTGGCCTTTGACAGCTAAAGTGATATGTATTGCCATGTTAAATGCTGATACTTCCAGAGGCCAGGTGCTGTTTGAAGCAACCGAGTATGACGAAGGCGATGATTCAGGGCCGGTTGAGTTTATTGCCTGCATGGACGAGATAGAACTGTTAACGGCATTTTGGGATGTGGCCAAGCATTATGAACATATCATAACCTTTAATGGTAGGGCTTTTGATGTACCATTTCTATATCTCAGATCGGCCTTGCTGAAGGTTCAAATCACCAGAAAGGACTGGTTAGGCTATAGATTTCAAACCGAACCACATTGTGATCTAGTCGAACAACTAACGTTTTATGGCATAAGTGGTCGCGAAGGGGCTGCTAGAAAATTTAACCTCGATTTTTATTGCAAGGCTTTCGGAATCGATTCACCAAAACGACATGGCGTCACTGGTCTGGATGTGCCGACGTTATATAATTCTGGAAAAAGGCGTGAAATTGCTGAGTATTGTTTGAGAGACGTTCAGGCGACTTTGTTATTATACCAGGTCTGGAAAGAGCGTCTCGCCGGGATAAAATAAATATTCGACTCCATAATAACTTGTTTGCCGAAACTGCTTAGTTATTAGTAACGGCTTCTTTTTCTTGTGTTAAGGCAACGAACATGTGCTATTTGAATAGCAATCGTCATTGCCATGGAACGGAAGTAAAATGCGCCTCAGCTATCAAATAATCATTCAGGTGATGACATGTGTCGGGATCATATTTTTATTGAATAATCTTTTGATTGTTTTGCATGGTGGATGGCAGGGCTGTTTTATAAAAATTGTTTTGTTATAGGAATAATTGTATTAAATTTTAAAGCGATGGTAGATTTTGATTATGTTTTATTTGATCTTGAGACGACTGGACTTTCCCCTACGAATAGTAAGATTATCCAGATAGCAGCTATTCGAATGATAAATGGGAGATGTTTGGATTCGGACATGTTTTTTTCGTATGTAAATCCTGGTTGTCCTATTCCGCCATGGATAACCCATTTTACGGGGATCACAAACAAGCATGTTAATAGTGCGCCGACCGTTCAAGAAGTTATTCTGCAGTTTTCTAAGTTTACTGGCAATTCTACTTTAATAGCGCATAATGCGCATCGTTTTGATATGCGGTTTTTGGAAGCGGTTTGCACGCAGTCCAGGCTTCCGATTCGGGTTGTTCCGTACCATGATTCTATTTCATTGTCATGGATGCTTTGGGGCAGGCAAAATCACAGGCATGGCTTGGATGCCATAGTAGCAAGGCTGGGCATAGCATGTGATAATTATAAGCGGCATGATGCGCGCGGGGATGTGCTGTTATTAGCTAAGGCCGTTGAGATCATGTGGAAAAAACTTGAGCATGCTGGTATGCCGGTTCGTTTACCTGTGTATCATGGACTCTTGCCCAGGATTTAATGTCATTCAGCTATTGAATCCTGTGAATAAAGTGTGGGCTTTTGGATATGATTCAAGCTTGACCTGTAGAAAAAACTTTAACAATGTATAACCCGTGCAGAAGCTTATAATATATTTTTTTACATTAAGTATTCTCTGGCCGACGGTTCTGGTGTCTGAATCGGAACCTGAGAAATCGGTTGTCAAGATCATAAATTCCAGCTTAGTCCCATCATGGAGTGCTCCATGGAAGTTTGAAAATGTGAGAAAGTCTTCTGGGTCAGGTTTTGTTATTAAGGGTAAAAAGATCATGAGCAATGCTCATGTAATTTCATGGAGCAGGCAGATATTGGTAATGAAATATCAAGATCCCAGACCTTATTTAGCGCATGTTGTCTATGTAGCTCATGATGCAGACTTGGCTATTCTTGATGTTGAGGATCCTTCGTTTTATGATGGGCTTGAGCCTCTGGAAATAGGGCCATTGCCTAAGGTCAGGTCTGCTGTAGTAACTTATGGGTATCCGGCTGGTGGTGAGCAAATTTCGTTTACACGAGGCGTTGTGTCTAGAATTGAAGTGCAGCCATATTCGCACATTGGCAATAGAGCATTATTGGCTGTTCAGACTGATGCTGCGATTAATCCCGGAAATTCTGGTGGGCCTGTAATTCAGGACGGGAAAGTAGTTGGTGTTGCATTCCAGGGGATGCCCGGGCTTGAAAATACCGGTTTTTTCATACCGCCTCCGATCATTCAACATGTACTTAAAGACATAGAAGACGGTGTTTATGACGGGTTTCCTCAAATTGGGATCAGGATCACGCCTTTGCAAAATTCAGCCTATCGCAAATACCTGGGTTTGAATAATCAATCGATCGGTGCAAGGATCGATTTTATAGATCCATTTAGCCCATCAAATGATATTCTAAAACAAGACGATGTATTGCTAAAAATTGGAGAATATACTGTTACCAGTGATGGTACCATTTTGTTTGATGGGAACATGGTTCACGCCTCTGTTGCGCTTTCACTTGCTCAGGCAAACGAGGAGCTAACGTTGAAAATTTTAAGAAACAAACAGGAAATGGATCTGAAGATCAAGATGCATGTTATCAAATACGATTCAGCGGAGGGATTTAAGTATACATTGCCCAAGTATTTTATTCATGGTGGATTGGTTTTTACTCCTCTGTGTAGGGACTTTGTGCAATCTCTTAGAGAAGGCACCGGCAAGGATAACTTTAATATGGATTTATTCTATACGTTGTTTTTTTCGCGGCAGGAAAATCCTCAAGCTTGGCGTTCAGAACCAGTTGTACTTGCCAGTATCCTGGCGCATCCAGTTAATGCAAATTTTCAGGTCAAATCAAAGGCGCTTGTTGACAGGGTTAACGGCCGCAGAATTAGCAACCTTAAAGAATTAGTGGATGCTATCAATAGTAACACGAATAAATATGATGTTATAGAATTTATGCCTGATGGTGCAATAGAGTGTATCGACCATGAAAAGGCAGTTGCTGTTACAGGCGAAATTTTGTCCACTTATCAAATTTCAGAACAGAGTCGGTTATGATGAAAAGAATTTTTGTTATAATATTGTTTTGCAAGTGTTGTTTTGTTCTTTGTTTGCCAACTGTATTTGCAAAGGCCGTAGCTTCCCAAAAATGGGAGAAGTCGCTGGTCGATATAGAAATTTCTCAGAAGAGATACGATTATTTTCAGCCATGGGCGCCAAGAAATGAGATTATCGAAAAGCAAGGGGTGGTGGTCAATGGCAACTTTATTCTGACGACGGCTCAGTATTTTAATAACAGTATAAACATTCGTATTAGAAAAGGTGGCGTGGGCAAATGGTGGGACGCAGAAGTTAAAACTATAGATTATCATGCGAATTTAGCATTAATAAGACCAAAGGCTCAGCAATTTTTTGATGGGCTTGTCCCGATTTCTATCTCTGAGAAATTACCTGTAAACGGACAGATCGATATAATCCGCTGGCGCGAAAATTTAATAGAGCTTAGAAAGGCTGAGATAACACGTCCGGTAATAAAGCCGTCAGTTACTTCATGGTTAGCATACCTGCATTTGGAGGCTAATTGCGATATTGAAGGGGCCGGATGGTCTGAGATTTCTGTTTTGGATTCAAGATTATGCGGGCTTGTGGAATCGCAAGACGGTACTACTTTAACCATAATAACTGCGTCCATGATCAAACATTTCTTAAAAGGTGCTACATCAGCTAGTTATAGAGGACTGGGGTATTTTGATTTCGTATGGATGAAAGGGCAGAATCCAGACTCGCTGGCCTGGCTGGGGCAGACAAATCCTGCCAAAGGTGTTATTGTCATCGATTTTGCTGGCAGACAAAGAACTAACTCTCTGATCCAAAAAGGGGATGTAATCGTTAAAATCGATGGGTTTGAAATTGATTCCGAAGGCTATTATAAAGATCCACGATACGGTAGACTGTTGTTAGAACACCTTGCTACATTTAACAAGTGGGCTGGCGATTCAATCAAGATCGAACTAATCCGTAACGGGAGTGTTACCAATGTTAATTATGTGATCCCTAAAGCAAATTTTACTGACGAGCTCGTTCCGTTTGCTGTTTATGATAAAGAAGCAGAGTATTACATTGCCGGTGGTTTAATTTTTCAGCCATTAATAATCCCATTTTTAAAGAGTTGGGGCAGTGATTGGGAACGTAAAGCACCATTTAGACTGGCTTATTATACAAGACAGAAACCCACAGATGATTATCAATCTCGGGTGTTTCTTTTTATGGTATTACCGGACCGATATAATATTGGCTATCAAGACTGCAGATTCATGGTAGTGGATAAAATAAATGGGGTAAAAATTCAAAATCTAAAAGATGTCAAGCATGCTTTCGAAAACCCGACGGATACTGTTCACATTATTGAGTTTGCTAAAGGCGAACAGGTCCAGCGTATTGTCCTGGATGCTTCAGAATTTCAATCAGCTACAAGACGAATTCTTCAAAACTACGGTATTTTGTATCAGTATGTGATTTCGAATTAGTCTGTAATTTGAAATCTGAGCTGGCCAGGTATATTTTAAGTTCGTTTTATGGATCAAACAATTTTAGTGTGTAAATGTGTTTACGCCAATATACTTGGTCAGAAACCCACTCAATTAATTTCCAGTTTAACCGGCAGAAATATCAGGATTTTTGTGTTAGATGATTTATGTCTTGCAGCAACTGTTAAGGATAAAAGTTTAGTCGAGTTGATTCAAAATAATTCAGTTACGATAGTAGCTTGCCACAAAAGGGCTGTAAAAGCATTGTTACATTTTGCCGGTATTGATTTAAATCGAGCTGAACTCAAGTTTGTTGACTTACGAGCCGAGACGATAGAGTCTGCTCTGCTGGCTGTTAAAGAATGTGAGTCATCTTTGACCAGGGCTGATGTTGTAAATTATAACAATCAATCCTCAAACGGATGGTACCCGTGGTTTCCTGTGATTGATTCTGAACGTTGCACCAATTGCAAGCAATGTTTAAATTTTTGTCTTTTCAATGTCTTTGGCTTGGATGATTCAGACCATGTCAAGGTTATCAATCCACAAAATTGTAAGACTAATTGCCCGGCCTGTGCCAGGATTTGTCCCGGTGTGGCCATAATTTTTCCTAAATATACATCTTCTCCAATAAATGGCTCTGAAATTATTGATGAAGAATTAGAAAAACAAAGAGTCAAACTGGATATGGAAAAGATTCTTGGTTCAGATCCACAGCAAATGCTCAAGCGTCGAAGTCTTGCTAAGAGAGTAAAATTGTTTTCTCAGGATGTTTCAAAAAAAACCGGTTCGGACCATTTTCCCAACATCAGATGATAATTAAATTCATTCTACGGTTATTAAAAGAACTTGATAACAGAGCGCTGAAAAAGCTGATTATAAATGCAGGGTTTAAAGGTGCCATTGCCATCAGCGCATTTAAAAAACGACTTCGTTGTGGTGAGGTTTTTCCGCCGACATTATTCATTTCGCTGACTACTAAATGCAATCTTAACTGCATCGGATGCTGGGCGTCGCCGGGGACAGAAGCCGTTTCCTTAGATCCGATGCTAGTAGATAGGATCATTAGTTCTGCAAAAAACAAAAGATGTTCATTCTTTGGCCTTTTGGGAGGTGAGCCATTGTTATGGCCTCATCTTTTACAGGTCATCGAAAAGCATCCGGATTGCTATTTTCAGGTTTTTACCAACGGGACTTTATTCAACACTCAGGTTGCTGATGCATTCAGGCGCCTTGGCAATGTGTCGCCGCTGTTTAGTATTGAAGGATTAAATGTAACTGCAGCTAAACGGCGAGGTAAGCCTGATGTTTTTGACCAGACTATTGAGGCAGTGAAGCTTGCCAATCAAAGTGGTTTGTTTACTGGTGTTGCCAGTAGTATTTGCACTCAGAATTTTGATGAACTTGTTAATGAGGAGTATGTAAACACGTTGGTTTCGTGTGGAGCGCATTATATCTGGTTCTACATATACAGACCAGCAGGAATTAACCCGGGTTATGAACTAGCTTTAGATAAGGATCAGATTTTAATGCTCAGGAAATTTTTAGTAGAAGTACGATCTAAAGTCCCCGCTTTGATTATAGATGCTTATTGGGATTATAGCGGTAAATCTATCTGTCCTGCAGCTGAAGGTATCAGTCATCACATTAATGCCGCAGGGTTCGTAGAACCGTGCCCTGTGATTCAGTTTGCTAAAGATAACTTGAACTTGTCACATAACCCTGCTGAAACTATTCAGAACTCAGACTTCTTAAAACGTTTTCGTGCTTTTGCCCTTAAAAGCGGAGGTGGCTGTGTGTTTTTGAAATCGCCTCAGACATTGTCCGCATTTTTAAAGGAAACAGGTGCTCTGGATACTACAGGCAGAAATACTGGCTTTTCTGAGCTTGAACGTTTGCCCATTCTGCCAGATCATAGTTCAATAAATCCACCTGTCCCCGAAAAACATTGGTTTTATAAATTTGTAAAGAAAAACTGGTTCTTTGGCCTGGGGACATATGGCTGATTTTGCATGCCTGCTTTATAAAACTCATCAGAGAATTGCGATTTTATTTTTCTGTTTGGATTTTTTTCAAACGCCTCATGATGCTTGTAGATATTGCTGATTGCGAACCGCAGGTAAAATCAGGTAAATTAGCCAATTCCTTACAAAGAGCTTGTAATTTTTTATAACTTTAGTAGTTTACCTGAAGGTTGGCGGAGTAGCCAAGTGGTAAGGCAGGGCTCTGCAAAAGCCTCATTCGTCGGTTCGATTCCGACCTCCGCCTCCAACAAGGCCAATCTGGCAGGGACTTCTGAGTCTCTTCACATAATGCAGCTTCGTGATAAAACTAAACCGAGTAGTAGTTGAGGAAGTGAACAAAAACTTTAATACTGCTTGCACATTTTTCAGTTTCTACGAAGTGAAAAATCTTAAATTGTCAAAAGTGCATTGGTTTTGAGGGATTGTGAAAGCCCTAACTTTAATCTGAGGCCACATTGGCATTATTTATGGCATGTGGCCAATGTCTGGTAAAAACTTTTTACATGAGTCGTCGTTTGCCCACCGGCGGTTCATAATAATTGGTTTAGATCCAGATTTGCGGCTTGGAACTGGGAAGTAAGGTCGGATTTTATAAGAAGAAAATTGTTCCAAATTTTTACCAGGCTGGTAATATCTTGAGGCAAGTACCAAAGGTTGACTATGAAGATAGAATTTCGCTGTAAGTTTAATTACTTCCTTTATTTCGTTGTAATTGTTTTGTCGTTAACAATTATTAACTTTGGCTTGATTATAGCACAAGGGGTTGGGCCGCTGGTTAGCCTGGAAAATTCAAATTTGCGGTTCGAGATTGTTCCGGAACAATGCATGTTTCGTGTTCTTGATAAAAGAACGTCGGTGTGGCTTGAGTCTAGTTTGAAGAAAAAAAGATTCGGTGAGGCAATAATCTGGTTAAATGGCAAACAAAGCATTATTGAGCTTACAAAGTGCACTTCTACGAAAAAAGGGAATTTAGTTCAGATGTTTTTTGACATACCTGGAATCGATAAAAAACTGACGGTTAACATAATTCTAAAAGAGAGTTCATTGGAACTTTCTTATTCGACCACGGATAATGTTACCGTAGAAAGGATAACCTTGTCGGCTTTCTCGGTTAAAAATATTGATGAAGGATATTTTGTTGTACCGGTTAGAGAGGGCTTGATTATACCTGCAAATAGCGGGAAAAATTTTAGTCATACATTCGGCACTTTTACTTACGAGGGCTGCCATATGGAGATGTTCGGACTGGTGAAGAGAGGTTCAGCTGTTTTGATAACGTGGCACGATCCGTATGTGACTCTGGTTGTTGAGAGTGATGTTTCTGGAGCCGAGCAGACGATTTCCTCAACGCTCACACTGTCTAAGACAGCAACAAGTTTTGTGGTTCATTTTATCGGCAAGGGCGATTATGTGGACATTGGCAAGGCATATAGAGAAATTGCAAAGAAAAAGGGGTGGTTTATAAATTGGGACGAGAAATTGAGAAGCAATCCGCAGCGCAGTCTGCTATTTGGTGCTGCCAATATAAAATTGTGGAGCCTGCTGTCCCGGCAGATGAGCGAGGACAGTTCAAAGGAAATTTCTAAAAGGGTAAATTGGACTTTTGAGGAGGCCGCAGAGGTGGCGGAACATATCAAAGACGATTTAAAGATTGAAAAGGTTCTTTTTACAGTTGGCGGTTGGATTCATCGGGGCTACGATAACCAGCATCCGGATATCTTGCCAGCAGCACCTGAATGTGGAGGGGATGAGAAATTAAGAGAATGCTCATTGCGCGTTCAAAAACTTGGATATCTTTTTTGTTTGCACGATAATTATCAAGATATATACCGTGATTCACCGTCATGGAACGAAGATTATATAATGAAAACACCTGATGGACAGCTTGTTAGTGGCGGACATTGGGCAGGCGGACGTGCTTACCTGACCTGTTCTCAGAAGGCGCTTGAGCTCGCTAAAAGACCACAAAATTTGCCAGCAGTAAAAAAATTAACCGAAGCAAATGCGTATTTTATTGATACAACCTATGCCGCTGGACTTTATGAGTGTTTTGATCCGAATCACCCGTTGACACGTTGGGATGATATGAAATGGAAACAGGCGTTGTCCGATTATGCGCGTTCGTTGTTCAGTGTATTTGGCAGCGAATGCGGCAGGGAATGGGCAATACCACATGCCGACTTTTTCGAGGGACTCACAGGGGTTAGTGGAAGGCATTATCATGACACAGGCCTGGAAGACAGGTTGGGAGGTTTTGTCGTCCCGTTGTTTGAGATCGTATACAGGGACTGCATTGCCATGTATGGAAAATACGGGTACGATCCCAACACCGCAAATGAATATGTCCTTGACCATATTATTTATGGTCGACCATTGAACTACCATAGTATACCCGCAGGATTATATTGGAAGAAAGAGCAAGCACCTGACCTGAATAATATCCGCATAGCCCCCGCTGGTGTCCAGTTAACACAGGTGTCCGAGAGTTCGTTCCAGATAGCGTATGAGTGGGAAGTCAAAGAACCACCAAAATCGGACTTGCGGGTTTTTGTGCATTTTACTGATAAGACTGGGAAAATTTTGTTTCAGAACGATCATGCTCCGGATCTGCCAATTTCTAAATGGAACCCTGGCAGGGTTGTGACAGGACCTTTTGTTGTGAAAGTGCCCGAAGGTGTTTCATTGCCAGTGCAGGTACGGGTCGGAATGTTCAGAGATCTGCAAGGACCGCGCGCCAGGCTTATTGGGAAAGACGACGGAGAATTGCGATATGTTTTGGGCATAATTAAAAAGTCAGGCAGTCAGCTGGTTTTTGAACCAGCAAAAATTAAAGGTGAGTCTTCCGGGGTTTTTGTAAAAGCCGATAACGGCTGGGCGGAAGGTCTGCATCCGATGGACAGATTCATAAAAAACACCTGTGAAGTTTTGAATCCGTTAAATGAAATTACGGCCAGATTGCCGATGACAGACCATAGGTTCTTGTCTGCAGATAAAAAAATTCAACGTTCCATTTTTGGCAGCGGAGAAAACCCTGTTGTTGCGGTAGTTAACAGCGGGGATGTTGAGTTCACGTATAATTCCAGGTATGGAGGTGAGGTAGTTTTGCCAAAGTATGGTTTTTTGATTGAATCTCCAACATATATCGCATTTCACGCGGTTAGTTGGAATGGGATCAAATACGAGACACCAACATTGTTTACCATAAGAGCATTGGATGGTAAGAGTATTAGCCGTTCAAAGAGGGTGAGAATCTTCCATGGTTTTGGTGAAGAGAAACTTAAGCTTGGTTCAAAATTACTTGATGTCAAAAGAGAACTTGAGTTAACCTATTGATGGAATTAAATCCAAAAGAGGTTAAGTTTAAGGCGTAAATAATTAATTTATGGTCAGGGTTTCGTTTTGAGCCTGGTGTTATATCTTGTTTTCTATAAATCAGGCTTTACGCATCATCAATGAAACAAAGGCTATCAATGGATTAAGCTATTGGTTCTTTAGAAACTCACATGGGAATTTTTTTGGGGGGTGGTGATCACGCTGCGAGTTGTCCGGATTTGATTTTTCCTGGAGATAAGAGGGAAGGAATTCAGATCTTAAGCGTTTTTAAGATGGTGTTGATTGGCCGATGTCGGTATTACCTTGATCAGGGGTATTTGTTAGATCTGACGATTTAGGTATTCCATGAGTTAATAGATTTGTAACTTGTTGTTGTACTGCTTCAAACTGTTTTGGATCGAGGTTTGGTTCTGCGATACAAAAAACCTCGCCAGTTTTGGTGTGTTCGTATACCCAGATAATCCTATCGTCTTCGACTGCCCTGGATTTGGGTTTCAGTACTCGTTTGCGTTCGAGCATTATTGAAAGCACATATGCAACAGCTGAGTACTGGGTAAGGTTCATGTTTAAGATATTTCGCAGGAGTGATTCGGCTGTATCTTTTTGGATTGGTTCAGGCGGTGGGGGTGGGGGAGTTATATACCGGCTTTTCCAATATGAAATGCAATTTTTCTTAACATCTTCGCTGTTATTGAATTTGTCTAACCAGCATGATTCGCATATGTCCATTCTCTCATACATATTGCCTTTTGTTCTGTATAAAAACGTATGAAACTCTTCCTTTTCCTGGAAAGGTTTCTTACATTGTTTGCAATTTTTTGATCGTGATTGAATGTTCCAATCCATTTTATTTCTCCGATACTGATTATGTTGATTCAGGCATTTTGATCAAATCAATATTTTTTCAATAACTTAAGGTTACAAATAATGTGGTTCTTATTAGCTGGGGCGGTTTATTAAGGTCTAAATTGCAGAGTGCTAATTAAACAGAATGCATCAAGCTGGGATTATGTAAAAGTATTGCTCAGATTGAAATACTTGACGGATTATTAATTTAAAATTAAAAGGTTTAGTATGAATACGAAAAAATTAACCAGACGTGAATTTTCTAAGATTAGCTTAGCAACTATTGGATTGCTTTTTTCGGCGAATCCGGTTGTCATATCCAGCTTTGCTCAAGAAGAAGCAGCTGTGAAAAAGATACCAGTTGGACTGCAGCTTTATTCTGTAAGAAAGCTTTGTGAGAAAGATTTAAATAATACTTTAGCTGCTGTGGCAAAGATGGGATATAAAGGGGTCGAGTTTGCCGGCTACTACGGGCGGGATGCTAAAACCTTAAAGTCTATGCTGGATGATCTTGGCCTTAAATGCTGTGGAACACACATTGGCCTTGATACTTTGATCGGTAATAAATTAAATGATACTATTGAGTTCAACAAGATCTTAAATAACAAATATCTTATTGTCCCGTGGCTTGATGAAAAATATCGGAACTCAAAACGTGCCTGGCAAAAAACAGCAGATATGTTTAATGAAATTTCTGAAAAGCTTAAGCCTCATGGGATGCGCGTCGGTTACCATAACCATAATATTGAATTCAAGCCTATAGAAGGTGAGCTGCCATGGGATATTTTCTTCGGCCATACGACCAAGGATGTCATAATGCAGTTTGATACAGGTAATGCAGCCGATGGCGGCGGAGATGCTACTGTTTTTATCAAACGTTATCCGGGTCGGGCTATAACTGTGCATATTAAACCTTACTCAAAATCCAAACCCGATGCATTGTTCGGGGATGATGAATTGCCATGGAAAGAAATATTCAATCTTTGCGAAAGTGTCGGCGGAACCGAATGGTACATAGTCGAATATGAGCGAGAATCCATGCCTCCTCTGGAAGCAGTACAGAAGTGCTTTGAGGCACTAAGAAAAATGGGTAAAGTCTAACCACTTTTCCCAAAGAATAAATAAGTTTTTAAGCAGTGAAGACACGGGTGTTGAGCCCGTGTTTTTTTGTAGGCGTTAGGTTAAACATTAAATCGTTATTTTTTGCGATACTGAATTATCCTATGTTTTGACATACTTCGTGGGTTTGACTAATTTAGATTAGATGTTCAAACTTGTTTCTGATTTTTCGCCAGCGGGAGATCAGCCAGAGGCCATTGAAAAGCTTACAAAAGGTGTATTAGCCGGAGTTAAGTGCCAAACTTTATTGGGTGTAACCGGCTCGGGTAAGACTTTTACTATCGCTAACGTGATAGCTAATGTGAACCGGCCGGTGCTGGTAATCTCTCACAATAAGACCCTTGCTGCTCAATTATTTGCAGAATTCAAAAATTTTTTCCCGTACAATGCGGTAGAATATTTCATAAGTTATTTTGATTATTACCAGCCAGAGGCGTACATACCACAGACTGACACGTACATAGAGAAGGATTCAAGCATTAACCAGGAGATCGAACGGCTCAGATTGTCAACAATGAGTTCGTTGTTTAGCCGACGCGACGTCATAGTCGTAGCCAGCGTTTCTTGTATCTATGGGATTGGCAGTAAAGATGATTTCGAACAAATGTCTATCTCAATTAAAACTGGTCAGAACATCAATAGACAAACTTTCCTGGAGAAACTGGTTAGTTTGCAATATGAACGGAATGACATTGCTTTTGAAAGAGGCCAGTTTCGGGTCAGAGGCGATACTGTGGACGTCCGATTGGCTTACAGAAACGACAGCGTCAGAATCGAATTCTTCGGGGATACTGTTGAGCGGATCTCGCAATTTGATCCGGTATCAGGCAAAACTATCGACTGCTTTGACTCACTGGTGATATACCCTGCCAAACAGTTCATTACACCGATGGATAAAATCCGACGTGCAGTAGTAGAGATCCGCCATGAGCTAGAAGAAAGGCTCAAATGGTTTGAAATGCATGGTAAGCTACTGGAAGCCCAGCGACTAAAGATGCGTACCGAATACGACATCGAGATGATGCTCGAGACTGGTTATTGTTCTGGGATTGAGAATTATTCACGACACCTCAGTGGGAGACCCCCGGGTTCACGGCCATGCACTTTGCTGGACTTCTTCCCTCAGGATTATCTTCTTATCATCGATGAATCTCACGCTACTATTCCGCAGTTAATCGGTATGGCCCACGGTGACCAATCAAGAAAAAAAGTCCTTGTCGAATTCGGATTTAGATTACCAAGTGCGTTAGATAATCGTCCTTTGTTTTTTGAAGAGTTCCAGAAACTTCAAGGCCAGACGATCTTTATGAGCGCAACTCCCGGCGAGCGCGAATTAAAATGGTCTAATCCTCATATCGTTGAGCAGATCGTTAGACCGACTGGTTTAGTCGACCCCATAGTCAATGTCAAGCCACTTAAAAATCAGATTGATGATCTAATTTTCCAGATACGTAAACGTGTAGATAAACATGAACGTGTCCTGGTCACTACTTTGACTAAACGTACTGCTGAGGAACTTACCGATTACCTCCGCGAAATTGGTATCAATGTCCGTTATTTGCATAGTGAAATTGATGCCTTAGAAAGAGTAGAAATCCTGCGTGATCTTCGACTGGGTAATTTTGATGTATTGGTTGGTATTAACCTTCTTAGAGAAGGATTGGACCTTCCTGAAGTATCTTTAGTTGCAATTCTGGACGGCGATAAAGAAGGATTTCTCCGTTCAACAAGCAGCCTTATTCAAACTGCAGGCCGCGCCGCAAGACACGTAAACGGCGAAGTCGTTATCTATGCTGACACTATCACTGACAGTATTAAAGAATTCCTTAGCGTTACTGAATATAGAAGGAAAAAACAAATTGAGTATAATAAAAAACATAACATTACCCCTAAATCAGTTGTGAGAGCTGTCGAGCAGTACTTGTCTTCGCATAAAAAAATATCTGAGTCTACACATTTGATAATCAAAGAAACAAATTCTGATTTTGATATCGTTGATACTTTGCGCGAACTTGAACAAGAAATGATTGAGGCATCAAATAGACTTGAGTTCGAAAAGGCCGCCATATTACGCGATCAGATTCAAGAGCTAAAACAAATGTTAAATCAAAAATCATCCGCTACGTTTGAAACGCAACCACCAACCGCTTTCAAAAGACTTAAAAAATCAAAGTCTCAAACTAAATTTCAAAAATATAATTCCAGACGAAGACGTGCTTGATTGTAAACGGCCCATTTTGAAATATGATTTCAAAAGCTTCAAACGGTTAATAGGATTGTGTAACATAATTTCTGTAAAATTGAATAAAGCCCGGCCTGGAGGAGATAAATAGATTGAATATAGAAAATAAATTCAGTGTTCAAATTCTATTCGGACTTTTTCAACAACCTGCTAGACAATTGGGATCGGTTCCATTTTTCAGTCTACATATTGGATGGGATTTTCGGTTGATCTCTACATTTTGATAATTTTGCAGGCTAAGTCTTTGGAAAAGGCTGGTGAGGTTATTTGAATTTTGTCTCCGTCGCAGTGAATGGTTTCGCTGTTTATTATTTTCCCTTCGTAAGTGTGAAACCATGTAATTTTATAATCGCCGGCTTCGAGTCCTGGTAGGTTTAATTCGATCTTTTTCACCGCAGGAGTAGTTGCTTTTTCAGCCACATAGTTCCACCATGTTACTGTTTTATCATGCATCCAGATGTACATTTCGGTTTTAGATGAGAGAGCAATGGCAAGGATATTTGTGTTTTGAACTGGTATAACTGAGGATTTCAGTTCGGCTTTATTAAAGTGGATGTCTGATACAAACAGACTCAGCGGCCTGAAATGGTGATAACTATTCATTGGATCAAACGTGTCCCACCACCAAAAAAGAGCAGTTGCTGATAATCCAGAAAACACGCTTGTCCATAATATGTTATGAATGTGAATGCCTTCTTTATCTCTGTTCATGTAATTGCTCTTTTCCCATTTATCGGTAGCCAGGCCTATTTCTCCGAGAATAGCTGGTTTGTTCACGGCGTATTTTCGTAAGAAGTCAGCGCGGTCGAGTGTTGCCATAGTTTCGTCTTTCCAGAGCGTGCTCCATGCTTCGCGCAGGTACCAGTGAAGGTCTGCAATATCGAGTTCCGGATGAGTCCAATGATTTGGCGCGGGCTCCCAGCCGCTTGTGCTACGCAGGTGTCTGAAAATATCAATCGTTTTAAGATACTCACCGAGTTCAGTGTGGAATTTTTGAGTTGGCGCGTTTGGATCCATTTCATTAAAATATTCCCAGATTGCCACATGTGTTGAATACCCCCACCGTGCTACAGCATATTTCATGAAATTTTTTGCAGCTTTTACAGCTTTTGCGTATTCGTTGCTTTCCGGATTCGAGAGATCAAAACGATAATGATCCCTCGTCAGGAGACATAATTGAAGATAAATACCATTTTTCTCTGCTGCGGTGATGATTGCATCAAGAATTGCGCAATCGGTTTGATTGAAAACACCACGTGGTGGGCGGTTGGGATCGGATTCCCACAAAAAGTTATATGCGGATGAGCTAGTGGCAAGATTATCCGCAAATTCCTGTAAAGTTATGTCTTTTATTAAAATTTTTTTACCGTTGCCTGAGCGCAACCGGAGTTTGTCCAGCCACCATTGGTTTGATGTTGACATGAATTCTCGTGAAAACGTAATCCATTCAGACTTTTTATTTATAGCAATTGGTTCACCCAGTTGTTTGTTTCCAGATTCGATGATTAGATTTCCGTCCTCTCCCATTACTTTTCCGCTCAGGAGGTATTTGTGATTCGGTTTTACTCCTACTTGCTCTGAAGGATTTATGTCCAGGACTGCAGGGCGATCACCGCCAATTTGGATGGCCAATTTTTGGGAATGATAATTTTCGTTACCGGGCGGGTTTATAAAAGGCGGATACCATGAGTAAGAACGGGAAAAAGCGCTCTTTCTTGCTTCAATGCCTAGCGCCCAGTCCTCACAACATGCCCAGATCCGCGCATAATTTGCGCCGTTTTCATTCATCTTTGCAAATATATTAGTCAGTTTTTCATAACTCAGGTATTGACCAAAACCTACAAAAGCTAAGTTTAAACCGATGGGGAAAAACGGAGTGCCATTATCATATTCCAAATACTTTTGGTTCGTTTTTGAAACTCTGATGAATCCTTTTTTATCTCCTCCGGAACATTTAAATTTTATAGCAGATGATCGGCTGATAGTTTCAGGGGAGTTATAAACTGCTGTGGCAGAGTACTCACCTTCGATATCACCAGCATAACGGGCAAACCATCTCGCATTGCCTTCTGGATATAGCCATTCATAATTTCTGTTTTCAAGAGGGCGCATTTTAAAGTCGAACTTTTGCATCCAGAATGCAGGCAATTTCACAATCTTGCCGTTGGGTTTAGTTATCTCGAGAAAAACCTCTTCATCGCCTGTATTAAATGGGTCTGCAAAACACTTGTTCAGTAATATTTCAAACTCGACTTTTTCAAAGCACTCGAAAGTTTTTTGGTCCACAAGATTAAGCGTTATTTCAATACTTCCTCCAAAAACAGAAATGCTGGTGATTAATGTCAATAAACAAACTATCGGTATAAGCGATAATGTTCTATTGGCTTTCATATTTTAACAACCTCTAATATACACGAATGGACGCGAATAGAAAATGATATTCATGTACTTGATTCATTAACATTCGCGTTTATTCGCGTTCATTCGTGGATAGTAACCGCTAATGCACACGAATGGACGTAGATTCTGATTACATTCCTATAATAAAAGACGTTCTGGTCCGTTAAACACAGCAATACTAAGATGCTAAGAGCTAGAAGAACAATTCGATCATGAAATGTCGCCGATTAATTTCAAATTCCCTTATAATTATTATATTCGGATCGCCGCAGTTTTGTATCGTAAAGCCCAATGTCTTCCCCTTCATGCCGGTTGATGCCTGTGTACACCAGACTTGGGTCCTCATAGCGCTTGAACTTGTACACCGCATCATTCATAAGTGCACTGTTAAAGACTCCGAGACTTACCAACAGCTCAAAATCTTCTTTTGTTAACCCCGTGACCTTTTTAAACAAGTCTGGTTCCAATTGCGTGATCACGTCCCTGAGAGTCCTTTCGCGAAAATCCGTCAGATACATAAAGACGGGGATTCGTGTGGCGAACTTGATCAGTTTCTCTTGAATCTTCTTCCTTAGGGTCTTGTATTCCTTTTCCTCTTCTGTAAGTTGCCTCTTTTCTTCTTTGGAAAGTTCCCTTTCATTCGCTTCTTTTTTCACTTTTGTAACCGCTTCGGATTTATTGATTATGGTTTCGATTTCCTTATTGAGGTTGCGGAATCCTTCAATGCCCATCAGAGCTTTCATAGCCTGTTCATTGTTCTTCAGGCGGAGTAATGTGTCGTTGTCCACATTAACAAGCAGGGCGCTTTCCCAGCGTCGCGCCAGCAGGGTCGCTGTGGTTCCGCTCATGGCCATGTCCAGAACGCCGGCGGCATCGATCTGTTTCATGGAACTGCCATCGTAGGCCAGCACGGGCAGGAAATGGATGAATTCTTCCACCTTTTTTTCGGGGTCGTCCTCATTGACATTGAGGCGACAGCTATAGTCCGCAATCTGCCGCAAGGCGCGCTCCGGGGCGAAGTCGAAAACATAGCATTCCTCTTTGAGAATCAGTTCCTCATTTGGCGATGCTCCATCGGGATTTCGGATGACCCACGGATTCTGCACTCGAAAGGCGGCCTGGAAATAGGTCTCCGGGCTGGAGGTATTACGCAACATAAAGATGCCCGACCAGGGACGAACCGTGACCCCGGTGGTCAGCTTGCCACAGGTCAGCGTGATGGTTTTCGTCTTGAGTGGATCGTCCATTGCCTTCAGCACCGGCGGCAAAGCGTCAACGCCGATCCCGGCGGCACTACCCGCAGCGACGATGACTTTGTAATCATGATAGAACTTGTTCTGTTTTTGCCTGAGCAAATTGCGCATGGCGTAACAGGAAGCGACACTCGGCAGAAACCACAGCGTATGCGAGAGCACGCTTAAAAGCCGGACATCGGAAAAGGGGAGCGGCGGTTTCTGCGCGCCGAGCTTGAGGTTGTCAATGCTGGTGGGAAGATAGGCCCCCCGAATCAGGTCCAGCCACTTCTGCACCTCGTCCTCATACCTGAACCGTGCTTTATCGCCAACGCCTTCCGCCGAGAAAAAAACATTCAGGTCGAACTCGTTGAATTCCCCCTGCATGGCAATTTCCCGGATTGCATCCGGCAACTGATAGGTCATCAGCACCATGCGGGGCAGGGCAGCATAAGGATTATTCGGCCCTTGCCATTCTTCCTTGGCCTTCTGTTCATCCGAATACGTCCAGTTGTAAATCTGCTCCTCGATGAACTCGCCGGTAGCAATGGCCCGAAACGGCGTCCCGGAGAGGTAGAGATAATGGTCTGAGGTGATGGGCAGAATCTCTTCATCGAAGTATTCGATGCCCTCGCCTTCGGCGAACTTGCGCTCCTTTTCATCCTCGGCCTCGAACAGCTCCCTGGCCTTTTCGCGCCAGGCGCCGTAATGGTATTCGTCAAAAATCACGCAATCCCAATGCGTGGCATGCACCCACTCATTTTTGGTTTTGATGCCGTTGGTCGAGGGATTGCGGCCCAGATAGTCCTGAAAGGAGCCGAAGCAGACGATGGGCTTGTTCTTGTCCGCCTCGTCATAGGTCAAGCCCCCGGGCTTGATGAACTGCCAGCCTTGAAAATCCACATGGCAGCGTAAATCTTCTTCCCAGGCGCTCTGCACCGCCGGCTTGAAGGTCAGGACGAGGATCTTCTTCCAGCCCATCCGCTTCGCTAGTTGATAGGCGGCAAAGGTCTTGCCGAAGCGCATCTTACAGTTCCATAGGAAATGCGGCGGTTTGTCGTTCTCGCGGCGATAATTTTTGAAATAAGTTATCGTCTTTTCGACGGCAGCTTCCTGCTCCGGCCGCATCGTAAAGTAAAGCGACCGCTGTTCTTCAAAGCGTTGTCCTTCCCGCACGGCGATGATCGCCGACTTTACCTGCTCCACGGTGCAGTGGAACCATTCCCCTTCGGGATTCTTGATGCCGTTGATGCGCAACATGCGGTGGACATCGCGGTCGGTAAACACCGTGCCGTCGCGGCGCATGGCTGGCTCTTCCAGCACGATGCGGTAGGGTGGCTGGCCGGGCCGGAGCGTTGGGTACTGCTCCGCAACACGCTCCCGGACATCTTTCGTGGTGTAGCCAACTTTGAGAAGCCCCGCATACTGCGGGTGCGTGTCCTCGTAGGCGTAGATTTTGGGCTGTACCCGCGGCCGTTGTGGGAAGAAATCTTTATTCATTGTCTAACAACCTTTCCAGCTCAGCTTGCAATTGCTTTTTATCAGGTAGATAAAGTTGATACTTGCTGACAAAGAGTTGATTCGTGATATTGGCAGTTGCATATTCTACCAGAATGCGATCTTTATATGCACCCAGCACAATGCCAATCGGTGGGTTGTCGCCTTCCGTGTTTTCTTCTCTGGCAAAGTAGTTGAGATACATATTCATCTGCCCGATGTCGGTGTGCTCGATCTCACCGGCTTTGAGGTCAATAAGCACAAAACATTTCAGGATGCGGTGGTAAAACACCAGGTCCACATAAAAATGCCGGTTGGCGAGCGTTATCTTGTACTGTCTGCCTATGAAGGCAAACCCCTTGCCCAATTCCAGCAGAAACTGCTCCAAATTGTGAATAAGTCTCTGTTCCAGTTCCCCTTCTAAAATCCGCTCCTGCGACGGCAAGCCTAAAAACTCAAACACATAAGGGTCTTTGATCAAGTCCTGGGCTTTTTCAATGTTGCTTCCCTTTTTCGCGATTTCCAATACACCCGCCTTGTCCTTGCTGAGCGCGAGGCGATGAAAGAGCATACTCTTCATCTGGCGTTTAAGTTCGCGTACGCTCCAGTTCTCCTTTTCGCATTGCCTGGCATAGAAGCTGATTTCCAGGTCATTGTCGGCTTTTATTATCTCGGTGTAGTGGCTCCAGGTTAATTGTCCAGACAGCGTCTGGATTTTTGGGAACTTGAGGTAGAACTGCCTCATCTGAAAAAGATTGGACCGGCTGAACCCCTTGCCGAACTCAGCCGTTAGGTCACGGGACAGCCGGTCAAGTAATTCGCTGCCGTATTCCGCCTTGATGTTGCCTTTCTGCTCGAATTCGACGATATGCCGCCCGATATGCCAGTAGGTCTGCACCAGAATGGTGTTGACCGCCCGGCCTGCCTGCTCCCTGCCGCGCCGCAGCAACTCGCCGATCTGTTCCTTAAGCTCCTGGTAATTACTTGTGGCAAGGGGGTTATTCATCGTCTGGCTCCGTTTCGGTATCCATCGGGCGGACCATCTTTTCGATGAAGGCAATTTCGTCTTCGGTCAAGCCGTATTTCTTGTAGAGTTCTTCGTCTGTCCAGCGCTTGCTGAAGTCCTGCATGGGTACGAGGTTGTAAACCTTGCTAGTTGCATCTTGAGATGGTTTTCTTAAAAGAACAAGAAAACGAAAAAACTTGCAACGAATGTAGCTTATTACATTCATCGCCGCTTGTTTGGTAGAAAAGGGTCCGATGACGAGGTAAGTTTCAGTGCAACATGAGTTTGGTTCCCCATAAAACGGGGCGTTGAGTATTTGGTGTGGAAAGTCTTCTCCAGCGCCATATGCTTTCGAGATATATACTTTATGCTGACTTACCCAGTCGACATTGTCCGCTATTTCTTTCTTTTCAACCCATCCTACGCCGCCATTTTGGTATAGCTTCACTGCGCCTGGAAATGGTTTTGACTTGCCTCGATAATTTGTAGGGAACCCGAAAGGTTTCCTTGGGCTTACAATGTCCTTTATGGACGGCTCATCAAACCGTCGAACTTTTCGCAGAATTGCGATTGCCTCGTTGTATCGTATGAACGTATCAGTCCCAGGCTCACACAAATGGCGCTCCATGGTAGACACGTTGTCGTGGATGTAGTTGTACACATTACATAAGGATGGGTGGTCGCGATCCCACTTGAAATAGCAAACGCCTCCCTTTATTAACACACCGGGGAAAACATCGGTCGCATCTGGAAAATCGTGTATTTCCGTTATTCTTTTATCTTTTAACATTTCCTTGCGGAACTCATCAAGACCTTTGCCCCCAGAGTACCAGCGCGACGGGATGATCATTACCAGAAAGCGTGGATTGAGTTTCTTGGCTTGCTGGACAAACTTGTGGTAAATAGGCGTAGCGCTCCTACCGAATCCACCATCATCTAACTGATACGGCGGATTGCCGATAATGACATCGAATTTCATCTTGAATATCTCCTCAAAGTTTTCTGTGTGAATGAATTCATAGGCGTGAGTCTCAAGCTCCTCGCCCCGTTCATAGTTTTCCTGGTTTGCTCCACAGAAGGCACAGCGGCCGTCTTTCCACGTATGCTCGATGCGCCGAAAGCGGATGTTGCCCTGCGGATTATCGAAGGCGGTGCAGACCGAATACTTGCCGTTGGCGATTTTGGAGCAGTAAAGCGAGCGGCGCGAGATCAGGCCGGTTAACTCCGTGATGGCGATACCGAAGAGCTGGTTCTTCATGATGTGGTTAATGCGCTCCTGCCGGTCAGGGATTTGCGCTGCCAGCCCCTTGTTGAGCCGCCGGGCAATTTCGCGCAAAAACACGCCGGTCTTGCAAGCCGGGTCTAGAAACCGGGCCTGGGGATTGCTCCAGAGCGCCTGTGGCAGGAGGTCCAGCATCTGGTTGGCCAGTTGCGGCGGCGTGAATACCTCGTCGCTGGAGAGATTGGCCAGGCAGGAAAGCACATCGGGGTTGTAAGAATCCGCGAATGGACGCGAATCAACACTAATGGAATCTGCCTTTCTGTTTTTCATTTCACGTTCATTAGTGTTCATTAGTGGTTCTTCCTTTATCCGCGAATGGACGCGAATTAACGCTAATAGTGGAAACCCTTCTGCCTCCTGATTCGCGTTCATTAGTGTTCATTCGCGGATCTCCCTTTAATCTGCGGATGGGTAAAGGCCATTCGTTTCCACTCTAGTTTTGGAGTTCCGAAATTAAGCAGAACTCCGACTGGTTTTCCTGTCGCTTTCAGGTAGTTCAAAAGCTGCGCCTCTTCCATGGAGGTTAGTTGTTTGAGCGCCTTGATCTCAACTATGACCTGATCGAAGCAGATGAGGTCGGGAACGTATTCTTTCGACAAAACATGCCCTTTGTAAGTGATGCGTATGGGCACCTGCGCCTTATACGGCACTTTTCTCATGCCCAGTTCCAACTCTAGAGCTTCCTGATAAACCGCCTCTAAAAAACCCGCTCCCAACTCATTGGAAACTTCCAGCGCCGCGCCGACAATGGCGTACACCTCGTCTTTTAATATTATTTCGCGTTCATTCGTGTTCATTCGTGGTTCCTCCTCTATCCGCAAATGGACGCGAATTAACACTAATGGAATCTGCCTTTCTATTCTTCATTTCGCGTTTATTAGTTTTCATTCGCGGTTCCTCCGTTATCCACAAAATAGACGCGAATTAACACTAATGGAAGAATAGCCCTGTATTTCTACTTCGCGGTTATTAGCGTTCATTCGCGGATCCCTCCAAGCTCTAAAAAATGCACCGGCGGATACTCTTTTATCGGCTCAGGAATGAAGACTTCCTCGCCAAGGTCGGAAAAAAGGGGAAGCTCCCTCATCGAGCCATGATTCACCAGTTCATGGAAGGCAAAATCCCGCCGTTTGATCATGCAACCATTGACCAATGACCATTCTGAAAAGATAATTGGCTGTTGATTTTTGCCCACAGTTTTCAGAGAGAGTGCGTCGCCATGAACGATATTGCACTTAAGGATATACCGAACCGTTTTCCGACACTGTTCTCTGGCCTTGCTCTTGAATAACCTGGTGTATGCAGTATCAAAAATATCGAAAAGCCGTTTCCGGCATTCCTCAGCATTATCTGCAAGCAATTCTATTCCATAGATAGAGGAGACGGCGAGGACGGCGTAACGCTCATATTCCGATTGAATGCTGCCGTAACGCTTCTCGACTACCCTTAATTTTCGCTCAAGAATTTCGGTCAAGAAATTGCCCGTTCCACAGGCGGGTTCGAGAAAGCGTGAATCAATTCGTTCGGTTTCTTGTTTGACCAAATCTAGCATGGCATCGACAATATGCTTTGGCGTCAGCACTTCTCCATATTTGGCTACTCGTTGTTTAGATTTGATATGGTCTTTAGTCATTTTATTTAAGCGACCAAAGCTTACAAATAATTAGGTTCACTGTTAAGTTTAAAAAGCAACAATTGATTTCTGAAGCTATCAATACTTTTTCAGCAGTTTTTGTCAAACCGGAATTGTTTCAAAATCACATAATAATAGGGGATCCGCTTTGATTAGTTAGTGTGTTTAGATGGGGTAAATAAGAAAGATTCGGTCTTACTTTTGTTTGCTTTGTTCAAGTTTAACTAGATGTTTAACAGGCATGCCATTAATGTAAAGATCTTCAATTACGCCTTTACCGTTTTTGACACGAATGAGGGCACAGTTGTTTGTATTGTTCTGATTAGACTGGCGTGAGTGTTCAAAATAAAGCCGTTCTGCTGGGACAGAAATGGTTTCTTCCATATAAAACCTATTGTATGGCAGAATAAAACTTTTGTCATATTCGGCTATCACGCGAAGATAGTTTTTATCCCTGGGAGGTTTAGAGGATAACTCTGTAAATATGGCAAATCCGTTATTGTCTTTGGATAACGAGACGTATGCCCGCGATCCCGATTTTAATTTATCGCCTTTTTTTATTGGTGCGGAAGTTCCCTGGTAAGACAGGGTAAGGTATCTCCCGCGGAATGCATCGTATGGGTCCACAGGCGCTATGCGGATTTTATATTGTTCGCCTGTTCTTAAAATAATTTCATACTGTGCAATCTGGTAAACCACAATTAGGAGATGAATCATTCCGACGCAAATGAAAGAAATTAAGACAATTTTATTTTTATTCATTGTTCACCTCCTTTCAACCGTTTCAGATACAGGTTAGTTGCTAAAAATATTGTGCCTGTTACAATGAACGCCAATCCTTTTGCAACGAAATTAATATCTGATTCGAAGAATTTTGCGATGATCACAACTGAGATTATGAGCATTCCCAGGTTAACGGGCTTAAGTTTTTTCTGTTGCAGCCCTTTGGAAAGGATTGTTACGCCAAATGCCATCAGATAAATCGTAAAAATTAAGGAGGCAAGACTGCTGTTTTCCAGTACACAGCCAATTAAAAATCCAAATGGCGCGAAGCCGATTATTAGTTCTGTCCATTTCTTTTTAAGAATGCATTCTATCCATAAGATTAAGTATACGATCAGAAATACACCGCAAATAATAGACTCAAACAGGTAATCAGAAAAAGGAACGACACATTCATTGCCAATATCTTCCCAAAAATAATTAAAACTCATCAATAAAGAGACCGCTACTAATCCTAATGTTCCAAGACCCTGAATCGGTGCATCGGATATGGACTGTACTTCGTGATACCATTGCATACCAACTAAAAACACAACTGTAAAAACCAATAGACACGCTCCTGTGTAAACAGAAAAGCTATGGAATAAGGGGCTCAATATTGCTAGTGTCCCAATGATAAATGCTAAAGTAAAACCGCTCAGGACCAAAAGTGTTCGTGGATGATACTTGTGATATTCGCGAATAGTAATAAACAGAAACGGCAGCGAAAGGGCGATTAAAGGAAAAAACAAAAATTTCTGAGTTTCTGAATTAGCGACCGTAATTGTCCAGCTGGTAACACCTACTAAATACAGCAATATTGTAAAAATTGTTCTTAATATGTAAGCGAGAGGCAGAGTTAACAAAGACCACCATAATAGGAATTCCTCAACGGTGTCCCCCAGGTGATAGGTTTGAGAAATTAGAGCTATTGCTGAGCCCATGGCGAGTGTTTGAAATGTGCCTATGCCTTCCCTCCATGCAATTGTCATTTTATCATTTGAAATCATCCAAATTCCAAGGATCTGTATTAACAATAGCGGAGTTATTGAAATAATAGCCCTTAACGGCCGGCTTATTTCCTCCCAGTTATGAGCGAGTATAAGAATTATCCCGCCTCCAATGAGGACACTGCCAATTATACTGAAAAGCACTATTGCGGTTTTTTTAGTCTGTTCTTTTCCTGCACTGCTATAATGTTGACGTAGCCTTTCTCCTGTTTCTGCAGAAATTACCCCCTGGCTAACAAGATCGGGCAATTCTTTCAGTATCCAGTTTATATGCTTATTGTTCATATAACATTTCTCAAGGTAAATAAATGGATGGCTTTACTAACGCTTCAAGAGGTTATCCAATCAAACGAAAATATCTTTGTCAAATTAAAAGTAATAAATTATCAGGTTTTAACAAATCAATACCTCTGTCAACAGCTATCCGAGAATTTGGCACTCATTTGATTCATAAGATGTTGGTTGACCGATTGAGCCGAACATGCCAATTTTATAATAAGGTTGGCTGATTGATGGATTGAATGGTATGGTGTATTTTAAGTTGGAAATTTAACAGGTACTTGTGATTGGTTATGCCATTATATGAATATGAACCTTGTGATGGAGAGTGCAAGATCTGCGGCGGACGGTTTACCCTGCGCAGACCTGTTAATGCGCCTGAATTGACGCATTGCCCTGCTTGCAAAAAGCCTGTGCGTAAAGTTATTTCGACATTTAATACACCAACCAAGCTTAAACCATTATCGATAACTGATGCTAAAAAAGCAGGGTTTACTGTCTACAAGCGAATAAGTAAAGGGGAGTACGAAAGACAATAAAACTTGCTTTCCATTATTTCTCGTAGCGCGAGGTAAACTCATCCAAAATATCAAACGCAGATGTTGTGACTATAATATCTGCTCCTGAATCAAAGAGGGCTATTGCTTTGTCTAAATCAACCCGTGAGATACCTACTTTTACACCAATTTCCTGGCCGACAATGTCTCTGAATGCTTTTACCTGATCGGCTGTAATGTCATTGAATGGTAAACCTTTGCCTAGCTGAATAGCCGTGGCCCCGGAGTCCAATACTATATTGTATATAAGTTTTTTCTGTTCATCAGTTATGTCAGCCGGCTCTATGACCAGTGTAACATGGCGTTGATCGACAGACTCTACAATGTCGCGTAGTTCCCGTAATAATAATTGATCAGCAGCGTCTTTCAGTAGACCTGAGTTTAAAACAACCGCTACTTCATGCGCTCCATTATCAATTGCTACTTCACTTTCAAACCGTTTAACATCAGAATCCTGAGCTCCTGTAGGAAAGCCTATTAGACCGATTACCTTTGTCTCAGAATTTTCTAACACAGTGGATGCTAGACTGATTCTGGAAGTATTTATACAAACCCCTCGTAAACCAGCTTGATCAGCTTTAACACATTCCGTCTTTATTTCGCTATTGGTTAAATCATAACGATGGAGAGTCAGCTCGATCCTTTCAGCCAATTCTTTAAGATTCTTTGGTAAGCTCATATTTTGCCTTTTCGCTTTTTTATCGATTGCTGCCTAAAATAGGTATGGCATTATATACTATACCTTTTCTATACACAACAACCTGATTAAAGGGTTAGATTTTTGTGCTGTTTCCGCAAAAAAGAATTATATGGTTTGTTTTGGCGTTTTTTGCGAGTCAATTCGTTTGAATCTATGCCTTGACCTTATGACATCACCATGATTGTGAGTAAGTGTAATGTGCCTGGCGCGGGATTAGATTTTCTGAAATTGTCCGCGAATGGATGCGAATGGGCGCGAAATTGGCAATTGTTAATAAGACTTATGCATTTAATAACATTTCTTGCATCAAATTAGGGATTCAATTATAGAGTTGGGAGTTACTAATTTGTGAGGTTAATTTTTTATTTGAACTGATGTTATGATCGATACGAAAGATTTGTTCAGAAGGCGAACTGTGTCTGATTTGCAGGCGGAGGCGGAATTTGACCAACGACTGCATAGGGCACTTGGTCCTGTAAACCTGGTAGCATTGGGTGTTGGCGCTATAATTGGCACAGGGATTTTTGTTTTGACTGGCACTGTTGCTGCACAAAACGCAGGACCTGCTGTTGTGTTGTCGTTTGTACTGGCAGGTATTGCATCGGTTTTTGCAGCCTTGTGTTATAGTGAATTCGCGTCGCTTGTTCCGCTTTCAGGGAGTGCTTATACGTATGGTTATGCAACGCTTGGCGAGTTATTTGCATGGATCATTGGTTGGGACCTTGTGCTTGAATATGCTGTTGGGGCCATAACGGTGGCGATAGGGTGGTCAGGGTACGTTGTAAGTTTGTTGCACGGGTGGGGAATTAATTTCCCCCCTCAATTTGCTGGCGCTCATGGTTTGCATTACATTTTTATTCCTTTAAATATTGGAGCATCTTTAAATATTCCAGATGGTTGGCAGGTTACAACACCACTGTTACTTGAGAAACTTAAAGCAATAGGAACGGATCCGGCGACTTTGCCGCAAGCCACTTCAATTTTCAATCTGCCAGCGGTATTTATCGTTTTTGTAGTTACAACGCTGCTTGTAATTGGAATTAAAGAGTCGGCAACATTTAATAACATTATTGTAGCGGTAAAGGTTGGAGTTGTTTTGCTATTTATTGTTTTTGGTGCGATGGCTATAGATCCTCAAAACTGGAAGCCGTTCATTCCGCCTAACGAAGGAACATTTGGATCATTTGGAATGAGTGGAATTCTAATGGGTGCAGGTGTAGTGTTTTTTGCATACATAGGGTTTGATGCGGTTAGCACAGCGGCCCAGGAGGCCAAGAACCCCAGACGGGATATGCCGATCGGCATAATTGGGTCATTAATTGTATGTACGATTTTGTATATTTTAGTGTCTGGAGTTACAACTGGCATAGTATCGTATAAAGAATTAAATGTCCCGGATCCAATCGCGCGAGCAGCTGATCATGCGAAGATGGGCTGGATGGCAAGCTTAATCAAGCTTGGGGCCATAGCAGGGCTTTCTTCGGTAATACTGGTAATGTTGTATGGACAGTCGCGGGTTTTCTTTGCGATGGCACGTGATGGTTTATTGCCACCATTTATTCATCAGGTGCATCCCAGGTTCAAAACTCCCTGGATTACTTCAATTGTTGTTGGGATAATTGTTGCGATTTTTGCTGCGCTATTTACTGTTCGTGAGGCAGGGGAGCTCTGCTCAATCGGGACTCTCCTGGCTTTTGTTATCGTGTCAGTTGGCGTACTGGTATTGAGAATCCGACATCCTGAATACAGGGCTAATTTCAGAGTCCCTGCAGTGTGGCTAATTGCACCGCTTGGTGCGCTTACGGCTTTGATTTTAATGATATCGCTCCCACATCGAACATGGATTCGTCTCATAAGTTGGATGCTGATTGGTCTTATAATTTACTTCACGTACAGCAGGAAGCATAGTGTTCTGGCCAGACGCCGGGACAATAACGCCACTGTGTCAGAGCATTAGTCTGCTCTTTTAAACTTTGTGGTATGTAACTGTCTTTTTTGCTAATTCGTTTGCGCTGCGATTAAGACATCGGCCCTTTGAGTAATAGCTTACCGTGGCTGGGTAGTTTCAATGATGTCGCTTCATTTAAACAATTGCATGGTTACAATTGATTTTGAATAAGGCGTGTTATGCAGGCTCAGTCATATTTGAATGAGATAGGCTTTACTTTTAAGGATGTTTCTGATTAGAATACTTTCATGAGCGATCAGATGTACCAGGTAGGCAGAGCTACAATTGCTGATGTACCTGAATTATGCAGGATCTGGCGCGATTTAGGGCTGCCTGTTGATGAACTGGAGAAGCGTTTTTCTGAGTTTCAAGTGGCTCGTGATGGTGCGGGTAATCTGGTAGGTGCAATTGGTATTGCAGTTTCAGGGCTTGATGGTTTGCTACATAGTGAAGCGATTGTAGACCCAATACGCACTGATATTATCCGGGATGAGCTTTGGTCAAGGGTTAGAACTTTAGCGGCTAATCGTGGGCTGGCGAGGATTTGGACGTTAGAGACGGCACCTTTTTGGCAGAGGGTAGGCTTTTCAAAAGCTAATATTGATCAGTTAAAGAAGTTACCTGAAATATTTGGCAAGCCTGAGTTTAATTGGTTTCGGATACAGCTGCGTGATGAAGATGCGATACCAAAATCTATCGAAGCAGAATTTGCATTATTTGTTCAGCAGCAGAAGGCCGAGACTGAGAGATTAATCCATCAGGCACGTTTTCTTAAACTAATAGCCACGGTTCTTGCGGTTATAATACTGATATTTGTGATTTTCGCGGCTATACATGTAATCCAGTATAAACCGTCATTTTTCCTCAGGTGAAAATTTTTTAACCAGTTCGTTTGCGTTATATGAACTTCGGACGAACGGGGCTGATGCAACGAATTCGAAGCCTAGCTCATAAGCAATCGTGGCATACCTTGAGAATTGTTCTGGGGGAATGAACTCAACGACCGGTAATTGATCGTGTCCTGGCTGGAGGTATTGACCTATGGTAACTATCGTGCAGCCGGTGTTTCTAAGATCTTTTAATGTTGCGATGACTTCTGGTTCGGTTTCTCCTAATCCTACCATCAGGCCGGATTTTATTTTTATTAAATTTTTGGATAACATATGAGCGATTTTTAGAACATTAAGAGATCTCTGGTATGATGCACGGGATCGAACTACGGGTGTGAGTCTTTGGACAGTTTCCAGATTGTGATTAAAGACATCAGGTTTGGCTTCAATTACAATTTTGATGGAGTCGATATTACCATTGAAATCAGGGACTAATACTTCTGTTGTGGCATTTGGCAAAGCATTTTTTACAGCGTCCAGAACGTTTTTAAAATGCGTTGCGCCGCCGTCAGGAAGATCGTCACGGGTCACCGATGTGATAACTACGTGTGTGAGTTTTAATTTTCGGGCTGCTGATGCTACTTTTTCTGGCTCGTTTGGATCGATGGGTTTGGGAACACCATGACTGACTGCACAAAATTTGCAAGTCCTGGTACATGTATCACCGCAAATCATAAATGTGGCGGTGCCTTTGCCCCAGCATTCCTGGAGGTTGGGACATTTAGCACTTCGGCACACTGTATTAATGCCCATTGAAGATAGGATTGAGCAGGTGGCTTTGTAGTTTTGTGAGTACAAGATTTTACGCCTGAGCCAGGTTGGAAACCTGGACTTTGTTTGAACAGGGATTGAATTAGTGTTCATTTTTAAGTTTGTCAACAAATTTCTCGAGCTCATCGACTCCAAAATCGGCTAGCACATTGCCATCGATTTCGATTACCGGGGCATATGTTTGTCCTGAGATATTGCGCATTTCTGCAAATGCAGAAGGATTACTGATGACATCGAGGATCTGTGCATTGATTTTGTGGTTTTTTAGCCAGTTGACGGCGTCAATGCACCATGGGCAACCCGGCTTAATAAAAAGTCGAACTGATTTAAAATTCATTTTGCAAATTAAGTTGTTTGTTATCGAGATCGATTAACACCGTGTCCTCGTGTTCATAGGCTGGTGCGCAGCAGCATAGAATTTTTAATGGCGAGGTTCCAGTGTTCCAAAGTTTATGTTTGGTCCTGGGTGGGATGGCTATTGCGTCTCCCGTCTGAATTTCAAATTTTTCGTTGTTTAGTTGGATTAGCCCTTCGCCACTTTCGACAAAGTAAATTTCTTCGCTTTTATTATGATAATGTTCAATAGTACTTTGGCCTGGATAAACAATGGCTTCTGCCAGGCTTTGGTTTTTTATTTTGGAATTTCTCCAGGCCAGGAGCTCACGGATTTCTGATCCGTCTTTAGTTATAAAAGGTTTTACGTCTTTTATATTAATTTTATCCATTCAGGAAAGAATTTCGTGTTTTTTTCGTTAAATGTCAAAAACTCTAATTCTTAATCTTTACTGGATTGCAGAGATATTATATTTTTCACGGCATGAAAAAATTCATTTTCGGTTTGATGTTATATGAGCTTTGCTTGTTTTGTTTTTCACTATCGGCTGGGTTGCCAGAGATGCCAAAAAGGTCCATGATTGAGCGTGGTTTAAGGTCTCCTGGACCAGGGTACAGTGTTGCACCGCTTTGGGTGTGGAATGATTTGTTGACTGAGGAAGATATTGTTTCAACTTTAAATGATTTATATAAACAAGGAACAAAAGCCGCCATTGTGCATCCCCGGCCGGGCTTAATAACGCCTTACCTTTCTGAGGATTGGTTTAGACTGTGGTCAGTGGCCTTAAAAACATCAAAGAGACTCGGCATGCAGTTGTGGATCTATGATGAAAATTCATATCCGTCTGGGTTTGCTGGTGGATTTGTTCCAGATATGATGCCAGAGTCGAGAGGTCGAGGCCTTGCTTTATTTCAGACCAATAAAGTCACCAGAATTGAAGATTATTTTAGTGTTTTCATGATTACAAACGAATCGGTGCTCAGGATTAACAGTTCAGACAAGCTTGATGGATCGGTCTCCAATGCGGATTTTGTGTGTGCCAGGATAAATAGATCCGGTGAGTCTCCATGGACTGCTGGAAAATTTTATGTAGACCTGCTGTATCGCGGAGTTACAGAAAAGTTTTTAGAAGTTACCCTTGAACCATACAGGCAAAGGTTTAGTTCGGAGTTTGGAAAAACTATTATGGGAGTTTTTACGGATGAACCGCATATTCAGCCGGCTGGCTTTTTGCCGTGGACTGAAGATTTACCTGAACAGTTTTTGAAACGTAACGGTTACGATCTGTTATCGGTATTACCATCGTTGAGGTATCAGGTTGGTGATTGGAAGAGAGTACGCCACGATTATTATAAACTATTACTTGAATTGTTCATTGAACGCTGGACGAAGCCTTATGCGAGTTATTGTGCAAGTAATCACTTAGAACTAACGGGCCATTATTGGGAGCATGAATGGCCTAATTGTATATTGAATCCTGATAATATGTCGATGTATGCATGGCATCAGCGACCAGCAATAGATATCTTAATGAATCAATATTCAGAAACAACTCATTCACAGTTTGGGAATGTCAGGTCTGTTAAGGAACTTAGTAGTGTTGCAAACCAATTTAACAAAAATCGCACATTATGTGAGGCGTATGGCGCAGGTGGTTGGGACATGAAATTCGAAGATATGAAGCGGATTGGTGATTGGTTATATGCTCTTGGCGTAAACACTCTGGATCCGCATCTATCTTTTATTTCGATTCGTGGTGCAAGGAAGCGCGATCATCCATTATCATTTTCCTACCATGAGCCGTGGTGGCAAAATTATAATTTGGTTGCTAATTACTTTGCCAGATTGTCTTTTGTGCTTTCTCAGGGCACTCAGATCAATGATATATTAATTGTGGAGCCTACAACTACCGCGTGGATGTACCAGGCGGACCCAGAAGTAGCCGGGGTTTTATCCGATCTTGGCAATTCCTTCGTAAACTTACTTAATGCCTTAGAATATGCTCAGGTCGAATACGATCTTGGTAGTGAGTATTTGATGTCGAAGTTTGGTGCGGTAAATAATGGTAAGTTTGAAATTTCCAATCGCGCATACAGTATTGTAATTTTGCCGGAGCACACAGAAAACCTTGAGGGGTCTACGCTGAAATTGCTAGAAAGATTTCTGAGTCAGGGTGGAAAATTAATTGTTTTAGGGGAACTACCATTAAGAATCGATGGACAATTAAACGACCGTGCTAAAGATTTACAAACATATGCGGGGTTAAGGAAGATCAAAAGTAGTGATTTGTTGCAATTATTAAGGGCCGAATCAGCTCAGGACTTCACTATAATCCGAACTGATGGTGATGGAGGTAAGTTGTTTCATAACAGACGCCAATTTAAAGATGGAGAGTTTTTGTTTTTAGTAAATATTAGTCAGAGTTTTAAAAGCTCGGGCACAATCTATAGCAAGAAAGCCAGGGGCGCTAAGCTAATTGATATTGAATCAGGCACGTACAGGGAAATACCTTTTTCAATAAATAGCGATGGTAGTTTGATGATTAATTTCGAATTACCCGCTGGTGGCAGTTGTGTATATCAGCTTTCGTATGAGAATATGAAAGCTGGGAGTTTAAAGTCTAATATTATCGTTTCAACACAGAAAGTCGAAAGACCTAAGATAAGATTAATTCAACCAAATGTTTTAGTATTGGATTATGTGGACTTTAAGTCCAAAAACAAATCATATAAAGACATTTATTTCTATAAAGCGAACCAACTGGCTTTTTCAGAGAACGGTATGAACAGGAATCCCTGGGACAATGCCGTGCAATTCAAGGATGAATTCTTAAGATGGACTTTTGATAATGATAGTGGCTTTGAGGTCAGTTATAGGTTCAAGATAAAAGGGGTACTTCCTCAGAGATTGGAACTTGTAGTCGAAAAACCAGAAATCTATACAGTTTTAGTCAATGGTACATCTGTTAAAGCATCTACAAATTGGTGGTTAGATAAATCATTCAGGAGAATCGATATAAATAATCTAGTAAAAATTGGGACTAACGTAATCACATTGGTTGCTAAACCGATGAGTGTTTTTCATGAAGTGGAGCCAGTTTATATTTTAGGCGATTTTGATTTAGTACCGGATGATTCTGGCTTTGTAATGACTTTAGTTTCTGAAAAAAGATATGGACCATGGTCAAACCAGGGTTGTCCTTTTTATGGTAACGCCGTGTCTTATGTAACAAACTTTAGAATACCTAAAAAATCAGGGAATTGGTATGTCAACCTGGGGAAATGGAATGGCAGCGTAGCTGAAGTTTATGTAAATAACAGGAAAGTTAATTGTATCTGGCATGAGCCTTATTCTTGTGACATCACCAAATATTTAAAGCCAGGAGATAATTTGGTGGAAGTCCGGGTAATTGGGACTTTGAAGAATACATTAGGTCCTCACCATGTTGACAATGCATTGGGAGCAGCCTGGCCGGGAATGTTCCAATCAGCACCTGAACACCAACCTCCAGGCGTTCAATATAATTTTGTGGAGTATGGTTTGTTTGAACCATTTTCAATAGTTAATACACAGTAAAAAATTCCCAGCACCATGAGCATTTCAGATATTAAAACGATCAGACGGGTATTGACTTATCTGACCTGGATAATTTTGGCATCGTTTTTTTTGGCGTTTATTAATTGTGGCGCAATTTCTGAAGTCAAAAGACAACCAAATAAGACCGTAACAAAAATTCAGCCGAAAATAAAACTGGGCATTGATGTTTTAAAAGAAAATAAATTTTCAATCCTTAAAGGGAAAAGAGTAGGATTGATTACAAATCCGTCTGGGGTTGATTCAGGGGGCAGATCAACTCTGGAAATATTATTCGCTGAGAAGTCATTAAAGTTAGTTGCATTATTTTGTGCAGAGCACGGATTGGATGGAAAAACTCCAGCTGGAAAAGAAATTGCCAATTATGTGGATCAAAAAACAGGTTTGCCTGTGTTTTCACTATATGGACCTGGACCTATACGCAAACCGACACTGGGAATGCTGAGAAATATTGATGTGTTGGTATATGATATCCAGGATACCGGTTGTAGATCGTATACGTTTATAAGCACAATGGGCTTAGCCATGGAGGCTTGCGCTGAAGCTGATGTGGAATTCGTGGTATTGGACCGGCCTAATCCTTTGGGCGGTGTTAGAATAGAAGGCCCGTTACCGAAACCGAATTTTAGGTCTTTTGTTAGTCAATGGGATATTCCCTATGTCTACGGGCTTACTTGCGGTGAGCTGGCTTTAATGATTAATAATGAGGGCTGGATTAAAAAACCATGTAAACTGAAGGTTGTTAAAATGCAGGGATGGAAACGAACCATGGTTTGGAAAGACACGGGTTTACGATGGATTCCTACATCTCCAAATATTCCATATGGACATAGTCCTATGTACTATGTTTCAACTGGGATTTTGGGGAGCATGGGCGCACTTAATATCGGCATAGGCACGGCTCATCCATTCGAGGTCGTGGGCGCAAGCTGGTTGAAGTCGACTAACTTAGCAACGAGACTAAATCAATTACAACTTAACGGAATTAAGTTTTATCCTACTCGTTTTTATAATGGCTCAAATTACATACCCGGAATCCGCTTTGAATTTTTGGACCCAGTAAAAGCACCATTAATGCCTCTAAATTTCTATATTATGGAGTCAATTAATAAGTTGCATAACCGAAATTTGTATTTGGAAGCTCTTAATAGTAATAAAAATTTTTCGCTGTTTGATAAAATCATGGGTTCCGACGAGATTCGTTCAGAACTATCGAAAAATGTTTTAGCCAGTCAGATTGTTAAATCATGGAAACAGGATGAGGATAAATTTAGAGTTAAACGTCAGAAGTATCTGTTGTATTAGATCTGTTATAAAATTTTAACTTAGTGCCATTCTGGCGGATGATTCAAAGCCGTACCTCATAGGCAGTCCATTGAGGACCCTTTTGATAAGGTGTTATATATGAATAGAATATCAAATTTAATTTCTGAACTCTTTCCAGGACAAGCGCGATTGGTGCCGAAGTAAAAGTTACCGGGGTATTTTTAGCAAACTCATTGCAGCTTCAACAACCTTTGTTACGCTTATATCTTCCATGCATTGATATCCGATAGGGCAGGTACTACGGAAACACGGAGAACATTTAACGGAGCTAGTTAAAATAGCATTTAGTGACATGTTTTGGTTTAATGGTCCGGTTAGATATGGACTCGTGCTGGCAAAAATTGCAACAACCCTGGTACCCACACCTGCAGCAATGTGCATAGGACCGCAGTCATTAGTCAATATCAGATCGCAAATGCTTAGAATAGCGCACAATTCTTTGACGCTGGTTTTACCGGCTAAATTAAGGATGTCAGCATGATCTGCAGAGCTAAGCTTTGATGAATGTTGTACTGCATACCTCAGCTGATGTTCAAAGCCGACAGCATTGAGCGAGTCCTTTTGAGTTCCAATAATAATCCACCCGCATTTAGTTAGTCTGTTAAGTTGAATAGCTGCAGATAAGAACTTTTCTCTGGGCCACCTTTTGGCTGGGCCGAATTCTGCCCATGGACATAGTACAAACCATAGCTTCTGCGGATTTGAATAAATGCCGAATTTCTGCCGGATTTCAATTTTATCTTTTTCAGGAATCACAAACTTTGGCGCAGATGGCCTTGCAGATATACCTAAGGGTTTAATTAATTCATAATAGAAATTAACTTGATGTGATTCTGGAATATTATTGTTTATAAAATTGCCCGGAGTGTATAACAGATTTCGAACCTTTTTAGCATTGGTTTTTTTAGGCAGCAAAAAGTTGTTTGAGGATAAAACTCTGTCAGTCAAAAATATCGAGCGTATCAGATTTGAATGTCCTATTCGTCTGGGAATTTTTGCCAGGAACATTTCAATTGCTGATCTTGGGGAGTTGGGGAAAAGAATGCCTATATCAAATTTATATTTTCTTATTTTGTTAGCCACATTCCATGGCCTGTCATTATTTTCGAAAATTATAATATGATCGACTTCGGGAATGTATTCCCATAATTGAGAAATTTTCGGTAACGATAAGGTGGAAATAGAGCATGAGGGAAGGGCATTTTTTAATGCTTGAATAACAGGTGCGCACATGACTGCGTCACCGAGCCAATTAGGAGATCTTACTAATATTTTACTATCCTGCATTTTAAAGGAACTATTACTATTATCGGCAAAAAAGTCTGAATCATTAGGCCTATTATAGGCCTTATTAATTTTTTTTATAGAAATATTTTCAGTGCTAACATTTTTCATTAACTAAAAAACCTTAGGACATTGTTTTTATTTGATGCAAAACAAATACTTCCTAAACTCAGGTCAATATTGTTACCGCGTTTAGCAAGTAATAAGCCAATTTCATTATGAAGAACGGCTTCGCTACAGTCCGTTAGTTGCCGGACGCAGTTTACTTATATACAGGTGGCTAAAAAATATGACAAATATTGTTTTAATGCGAGCAAAAAATGGATTGTAAAAATTGACTCTGAATTGAAGTCGGTTATAGTAACTATAACTTTGTTGTGGGTTTTAGTGGAGCTTTTAAAAAAATAGAGTAATTTAACAAAGACCCAATTTTCATCAGGTTATGAAAATAATAAAATGTCTAATATGTTCTTCGGTCGGAAAAAAATTTTTAATGGCATTAACAGGTTTTTCCCTCTTTGCATTTGTTTTTATTCATCTTCTGGGAAATTTGCAAATATACTTTGGCCGGGACATGATTAACTCTTACGCTGCGTTACTTAAAGCTAATCATATGGTCTTATGGTCGTTTAGAATCGGTTTAACAATAATTGCACTTATTCATATTTTAACAGGAATAACGCTTTGGTTTGAAAACAGAAAAGCCAGGCCCATAAAGTACGAAATGAACATATTACCTTATGCGGATTTGGCATCGCGGACGATGGTTTTTGGTGGTCTGACTTTGTTTGTCTTTATTATTTATCATCTAATGCATTTTACTGTGGGTTTGGCTGACCCTCAAATTATCGGGCACATAGACTATAAGGGGAGAGCAGATGTGTACTCAATGGTGGTGATGGGATTCAAAAGTCTGTTGTCGTCTATTGTTTATATTTTTGCATTGTTTTTTCTCTTTCTGCATTTGAAGCATGGACTCGAAAGTATGTTTCAATCGGTTGGGTTACGGAATACGCGATTTTTGGAGGCTATTAAATGGTTTGCGAAGAGTTTTGCCATGCTGATTTTTATAGGTATGGGGAGTATTCCATTAGCTGTTATGTTTGGATTTTTAAAGTACTAAGCAAATATGAAATTAGATGCAAAGATACCGTCGGGTCCCCTGGAGAGCAAGTGGGACAAGTTCAGAATGAATATGCGGCTTGTTAGCCCGGCGAATAGAACAAAATTTGAAGTTATTGTAGTTGGGTCGGGGCTTGCTGGTGCTTCTGCAGCAGCGTCTCTAGCTGAGCTTGGGTACAATGTAAGATGTTTTTGTTTTCATGACAGTCCAAGGCGTGCGCATAGTATTGCTGCACAGGGTGGTATCAATGCTGCAAAGAATTATGCAAATGATGGTGATAATGTGTACAGGCTTTTTTATGATACTATCAAGGGTGGTGATTTCAGGTCTCGGGAGCCAAATGTATACAGGTTAGCTCAGGTAAGTGGGAATATTATAGACCAGTGTGTTGCTCAGGGGGTGCCGTTTGCCCGTGAATACGGTGGTTTGTTAGCTAATAGGACATTTGGTGGAACTTTGGTTTCAAGGACGTTTTATGCTAAGGGTCAGACCGGGCAACAGTTATTGCTTGGCGCATACCAGGCGTTGTGCCGCCAAATAGACGCTGGAAAAATTAAGATGTATCCCCGGTCTGATATGCTAGATCTGGTAGTGATTGATGGATACGCCAGGGGGATTATTGTCCGGGATCTTATTTCAGGCAAAATCGAAGCTTTTGCCGCTGATGCTATAGTACTGGCGACAGGCGGGTATAGCAACGTGTTTTATTTATCGACGAATGCAAAGTCTAGCAATTGCACTGCAATTTGGCGGGCGTATAAAAAGGGGGCAGGCTTTGCTAACCCGTGCTTTACCCAGATTCATCCAACATGCATTCCACCCAGTGGCGAACATCAATCTAAGCTGACATTGATGTCCGAGTCGCTTAGAAATGATAGCAGGGTATGGGTTCCCAAGAAAAAAGGCGACAACCGGGCACCTCAAGAGATCCCGGATAGCGAACGTGATTATTTTCTGGAAAGGATGTATCCGAGTTATGGAAATCTTGCCCCGCGAGATATTTCATCCAGGGCTATTAAGCTTATGTGTGACCTTGGATACGGGATCGGACCATCGGGAAAAGGGGTGTACCTGGATTTTAGCGAATCTATTAAACGATTTGATGTCGAGGTAATTCGGGAAAAATATGGGAACTTATTTGAGATGTATGAACGAATAACTGGCGAAAATGCATACAAGGGGGTAATGCAGATTTATCCAGCACCGCATTACACAATGGGTGGCTTATGGGTTGACTATGAGTTAATGAGTACGATTCCTGGTTTGTTTGTGATAGGCGAAGCAAATTTTTCGGATCATGGTGCAAACAGGTTAGGTGCAAGTGCGCTAATGCAGGGGTTGGCTGATGGCTATTTTATTTTGCCGTGTTCAATTGCTAACTTTTTTGCGACTAACCAGATGAAACGGTATTCTGTTGATCACCCTGAATTTAAAAAAGCTACAGAAGAAGTAACAACCAGAATTAATAAATTAATGTCTGTGAAAGGCAAACGCACGGTTGCGTCATTTCATAGAGAATTAGGAAAAGTTTTGTGGGATAAATGCGGAATGTCCAGAGAAGAATCTGGTTTGAAAGAAGCACTCAAGCAAATTCCCATGATTCGGGAAGAATTTTGGCAAAACGTGATTGTACCCGGCAGTAGTAACGGAATAAATCAATCATTGGAATATGCATTAAGGGTGGCAGACTTTTTAGAGCTTGGAGAGCTTATGTGTCTGGATGCATTAGAACGAAAGGAGTCGTGTGGCAGTCATTTCAGAGTGGAATATAAGACACCTGATGGCGAGGCTATGAGAGATGATGAACATTTTGCTCATGTAGCTGTTTGGGAATGGCAGGGTAATGATAAAAGCCCTAAACGGCATAAAGAAGACTTAGTATTTGAATTTATTAAACCAACCCAAAGGAGTTACAAATGAACCTGAAATTACGAATCTGGCGTCAAAAAGATTCTAATTCGCCCGGTAAATTTGTGGATTATGAGGTGAAAAATGTGAGTCCAGAGATGTCATTTTTGGAAATGCTGGATATGTTAAACGAGGAACTCACATTGCGCGGCGAGGAACCGATTGCTTTCGAGTCTGATTGTCGCGAGGGTATTTGTGGGGCTTGTTCTATAGTTATCAATGGACTCCCGCATGGACCGCAACGTGATACCACAGTGTGTCAGTTACACATGCGTAATTTTAAAGACGGTGATTTCCTTATTTTAGAGCCGTGGCGGGCAAAGCCATTTCCTGTATTGAAGGACCTTATTGTTGATAGAAGCGCCATGGACAGGATAATGCAAGCTGGAGGCTATATTTCAGTTAATACAGGACAAGCCCCAGAGGCTAATGCGATACTGGTATCGAAAGAGGTATCTGACCTTGCTATGGATGCGGCTTCTTGTATCGGCTGTGGTGCCTGTATTGCCGTATGTAAAAATGCGTCTGCTATGTTATTCGTTGCAGCCAAGGTTTCACACCTGAATCTTTTGCCTCAAGGGCATCCTGAGAAGTATACCAGGGTCTGGCGGATGATTAAGCAAATGGATGCCGAAGGCTTTGGTAACTGTACCAACATTGGTGCGTGTGAAATCATTTGTCCCAAGAATGTGAGTTTGAATTTTATCGCAAAAATGAATCGTGATTATGGCTTGGCCTTGCTAAAAGGTACATATGATAAAGTTAAGTCATAATAAGCTGAGTTTGAAATAAATCAAACAGGGGAGGTTCGTTTAAACCTCCCCTGTTTTTTTACGGCTTATTTAATTAAGCCGGAGGATTTGGCCAACAGATATAGATGGAAAATTATTGGTAAAGGTGTGGCTCGTTATCAGCGTTCCAACGCCTGCGGGCATCAGGTGTTGGTTCAATTAATTTTTTCTGAAGAATAGCTTCGGCATGTCCATCGCAAAACATAACCACGCTACGACCGCTGTGTCTTCGACTAGGAGATTCACTTGCTTGACCTGATACAGGATCTGGTGCATCCTTTGGGTCTAGTGCGGTGTCCCAGTTGTTGTCCGAGTTACTATCCGCTAAACAAATCATATCGACTGGTTTTTTGACATGAGACTCGAGTGGTTCTATTTCCCATGGTTGTGTGCCCCCGGGATTCAGATCTGCTCCTAAGCCCTGGTATGGCAGTGTAAACTCGTTCACGCCACCCCAGTCGTTGTAACCATAACAAAAGCCGGTTGTAGGCGTAATCTTAATAGGCCTACCAGTTTTTACATCATTGGTCCAATAGTATTTTGCTTTCTCAACAGGACAGTTAAATAGCTGTATATTATTATTTGCAAATGCTAAAAGCCTGGGCGGATATACAATTTCGCCCTTAGGTACCAGATAATGTCCCGGATACCTCTTGTATTCATTGAGGTACAATTGCAATGCAAGTCCTATTTGTCTGAGATTTCCCATACATCTAGTTTGCTGGCCTTTGGCTTTGGCTTTAGCTAAAGTTGGTAATAACATTCCAGCCAGAATAGCAATAATAGCTATGACGACCAATAGCTCTATCAAAGTAAAGCCCATAGCTTTGCATTTGCGCGAGATATAATAGAACTTTTTTGGGCCCCTTGCCGAAGCCCTAAATGTTTGATTTATTTTGATGTTCATATAAACCTGATATCGCTAATTGTTAATAAACAATCGTTGTTAAATTCGAATTTGTAAATGAGAGTTCAGGTCTTTTTTTGTAGATTTTGGATCTTTTTGTTTTAAGCTTTAGTTTGTTCAGAGAATGAAATAAAGATGGGTTTTGCTAAGATTATATCAAAAAATCAGAACTTAAAGATGAATGGTTTATTTTTTACATTTGAAGGCACTGAGTGTAGCGGAAAAACTACACAAATAAAATTGGTTTCAGACAAATTACAAAAACTTGGTTTTCCTGTAATTGTTGTTAGAGAGCCCGGAGGTACGAGTTTGGGAGAACAAATACGGAGTGTTTTGAAGGATATTCAATATAAGGATATTATGACGCCAGAGGCAGAATTGTTTTTGCTTATGGCTAGCAGGGCGCAATTGGTACGGGAGGTAATTAAGCCAGCATTGAGTAAAGGAATTATAGTTTTATCAGACAGGTTCTTGGATTCGACCATAGTTTATCAGGGGTATGGCCGTGGGCTGAATATTGATTTTATCAGATCTGTCGGGAGAATCGCTACTGATAATATTGAACCAGATTTGACATTTGTTTTACAAATATCGATAGCAGAGAGTTATAGACGGCGGAGTATTCGAAATAACAATAACTCTGGAGTAAGTGACCGAATAGAAGAATCCGGGAACGACTTTTTTTTAAAAGTTGAATCAGGCTATCGAGATCTAGCCATTCAAGAGCCGGATCGAGTAAAGATCATAGATGCAGAACGCTCGCCTGAAACTGTGGCTGGTAATATTTGGAAATACATTGATGAACTTCTGTCCAAAAAAATGGAAAAATCATAAATAAGCCGGTTTCAATATCTTAAGATTTGACAATTTCTGGTCGGTCAATTACTGTACTTATGATCAGTATGAAGGATAAACATCTTACAGAGCGGCAAAACCAGTTGCTTGGATTCATCAGAAAATTCCAGTCGGATTTTGGCACTGCACCCACCTTGCGTGAGATTGCAGAATTTTTCCAATTTAAAAGTATCAATGCTGCACGTGATCATCTGAAAGCTCTGTGTAAAAAAGGTTATATAAAATGCATGTCGAATAAGGCCAGATCCATTAAAATAGTAGGGTTAACTGACCATGAGAATAGCAAATTGGTTAACATCCCTGTTTTTGGTACCATCCCTGCTGGATATCCTGACTTACGCGAGCAGGATGTAAGTCATTTTATAAGCGTTGATATCGATACAATAGGGATTCGTCCTACTGCCAGGACATTTGCATTGCGTGTTTCAGGAGACTCAATGATAAATAAGCATATTATTGACGGTGATTATGTGATTCTTGAACATGGCTTGACACCAAAGCCCGGTGACGTTGTTGCAGCTCTGATTGATAATCAGAGTACACTTAAAACTTTTGTCATTCATAATGGTAAGCCTTGTTTGAAAGCTGAAAACCCAAAATATCCGCGAATTATACCCGCAGAGGAATTAGTAATTCAGGGTGTGATGGTGGCATTATTCAGAAAGATAAAGCAGTAAAAAACCAGCCAGTGTTTGATATTAAAGAACGTTCATGAATAATGAAAATAAGTCGATCAATGACCGGTTTTGATGTCTTATGTCATTATATTGATGTCAGATATGGTTTAACTAATTCGGCATATTAGTCCGAGATTTGGATTTTATTTTTAATTTAAATTTGACTGGTTTGAGAATTTGAATCAGGCTAAAACTTATGAAATTCAGGTTGATTTTTATTGTAATTTCTTTCTTGTTTTTTTCACTAATAATTCAGTGTAGCGCCGATAACTCCGACTATTGGGATGCCGTTGATCAGGCACAGAGTAAAGGATTATTTCAATCGGCGATCTCTAATCTAAATCATATTATTACTGATGCACAAAAGAGAGATGCCTGGCCAGAACTGACAAGAGCAATTTGCAAAAGAGCCTATTTCCAGGCTCAGATAATGGGAGGCGGTCCTGAGCATCTTATTAAAGCAATTGATCCCTTATTAAAGACTTTGCCCAAGCAGACGCATCCAATCTTGCATGCATTGCTAGGACATTGGTACTGGCAGTATTTCGATCAGAATAGATGGAGATTTTTCAACAGGACATATTTAGCGGATGAAGATGAATCTGATTTTACATCCTGGAGTTTACGCAGGATTTACAATGAAATAGATAATCAATTTCAAAAAGCATTGTCCTTTTCACATATGCTTAGGCAGATACCTGTGGCCGAATACGACAAATTTTTGACCAAGGGCACAATGGACGATATTTACAGGCCAACACTTTTTGACTTAATTTGTCATGATGTCTTGAAATTTTATACCATCAAAAATCAGTATTCTGCAGTTTTTGAAGATCCCTTTGAAATACCATCTGATAGTCCAGTGTTTGAGAATTTAGAAAAATTTTTACAATGGAATCCTCAGCCTTTGGAAACAAACTCATTGAATTTCAAGGCCCTTAAACTTTACCAGGAGTTACTTAAATATCATTTACAAGGAACCAATATAAATGCACTAGCTTTAAATGATTTCGAACGTTTGAAATGGGCTTGGTCGGTTAGTTATGGCGACTCTAAAAGGATTCGATACATACAAGCTCTTCAAACTTTTATTGATAGATGGCCCTCATTAGAGGCTTCTGCGTTTGCTATGATGGAGCTCGCTTCTTTGTATAAAGATGAAAATGATCTTGTTAAAGCTAAACATTGGGCTATTCAGGTGGATAAGAGATTTAGTTCTTCTGTGTGTGGTATCCAGGCAAGAAATCTGATTAAGGAGATCGATTCACCATTTGTGAGAGTGGAGATTGAGAATATTTGGAACTATCCATGGCCAGATATAAAAATTACTTATAAAAATGTAACAAACTTATTTGTTAAAATTGTTCCTTCCACAAGGGATGAACTTATAGATCATTTTATTAAGCGCTGGGGAATTTTGACAGATGAGATTAAAAGAGACCTTATAAGTAGGCACCCTGTTAAATCATGGATGGTTTCTCTTGAGCCTACGACAAACTATTTAACTCGGTCGTACTCTGCGAAAATCAGCGATGCTCTTAAGCCTGGGTATTATAGTATACTGGTTGGCTGTGATCCGGGTTTTTCCGAAACGAATGCCCCTGTGTTTTATGGAGACTTTCAGGTTTCGTCAATGGCATGCATTCTGTATGGTGATCTCGATGATTTAAATAAAGGGCTTGTTGTTAATTCTGAAACTGGTCAGCCTTTGGGTGATGTCGAAATAAATATTTTTTGGACATCCGGTCATTCGGAAAACTTCAGGATAGTTAAGACTAATAAGGTAATCACTGCCAGGGATGGAAGCTTCTGTGTTAAGCATGACGAAAAGTTAAATAATAGGATTTTGCTGGTAAAAAATGGGGATAGCGAGTTACTGATAATGGATGCAAGTCATTCTTTTGGTAGAAACGGAGTGCCAGGGTCAGAATTTAATAAGGTAGTGTTATTTACTGATAGGGCCATTTATAGGCCGGGGCAAGCGGTTTATTATAAGGGTATTCTGGTCAGGGCTGACCAAAATAATGATACTTATAAAACAATTCCTCGTGGGGAAGTGGATATAGTTTTCAAGGATCCTGGCGGTAAAGAGATTGGGAAAGTGCATCATGTGTCAAATGAATTTGGCAGTTTCAGCGGTGTTTTTCACATACCAGCGTCTAGCCTCACTGGGACTTATTGGATACAAGCTAGAAATGGTTTTGGGAATGTCTTCATTAATGTTGAAGAGTATAAAAGGCCAAAATTTACTGTCGAGTTTGAGACCAATAAAGTGCAGGCTGTTTTAAATGAACCAGTCAGATTGTCTGGAAAAGCTGTTTATTTAAATGGAGCTGCAGTGACCCGTGCCAGGTATAATTGGCGTGTTCTAAGGCGCCCCAGGTTTGTTAATTTGACAAGGCTAATAATTCCTCCGATGCAATATGAAAAACAAATTGCTTTTGGCGAGGGCATAACTGCCTCCGATGGATCTTTCAGTATAAATTTCATTCCTAAAGCCGATCCAGATATTAAAGAAACTTCTGATATTTTCTTTAATTTTGAAGTAATTTTAAACGTATCTGACCAGGCAGGCGAGACTCAGTCTAAAATATTTAATTTCCATGTCGGCTTTGTGTCGCTCCAAATCGACGTCGCGATTAACAATCCTATTATAAAATCAAGGCCTGCAGAATTAAAAATCAAGACATTATCTTATGATGGGTTTGGTCTTAATGGCTCAGGAAAAATAAAAGTATATCACTTGATCGCTCCAACAAGTGTTGAGAGGCCGCCATTGTGGACTGGTACTGGAATTTGGTCCGATGTACTCGATGTACGTGGAAGTGTAAATAATTATTGTAATCTGACTAATTGGCCTGCAGGCGATTTGGTTTTAGAAAAGGATTGGGTTACAGATCAGTCCGGTCTAACAAATGTCTCAATCGCGCTTGAAACGGGGGTTTATAAGTTATCAGTTGAAGCTAAGGATCGTAACGGAAAATCGGTCTCAAAAGACGTACACATAATCGTTATAGATCCGCAACAGGATAAATTCATATTTCCTATTCCTAATTTCTCTGGGTGTAGCCATAATACAGCGAGGCCGGGAAGTACTGTTACTTTATATTGGGGTACTGGTTACACTAGTGGTGTTGCTTTTGTGGAATTGGTGAGCAAGGGCGAAGTATTAAAACGGTTTTGGACTAACCCTGAGAAAACGCTTCATACAATAGATGTCGAAGTTACAGAAAAAATGCGCGGGGGATTTAACGTAAAAATCGTCTTCGTTAGAGAAAACCGATTGTACTTTAATGCATATTATGTTGCTGTACCATGGGATAATAAACTTCTAAACCTGCGTTGGGAAAGATTTAGATCTAAGTTAGAGCCTGGCGAAAATGAATCGTGGATAATTAAGGTTAGTTTACCATCAAAAGACTCTTTGCCTGGTGAAAAGGAGAAAGAGGAAAATTTACAACAACCAGAAAAGGTAGAAATGGTTGCCACATTGTATGATGCAGCATTGGACCTTTTTTCCAGGAATGATTGGACGAACAAATTTGACTTTTTTAGACAAGATTTCAACAGCGGTATGAACTATTTCAGTAACCGCAGGTTGTTTCTTAATTGTTTACATGACTGGATAGTACAATACGAAAGTTATGAAATATCATGGAGAAGATTTCCCGATGAGCTAGTTGCCAACAGTATGAGAATATTACCATTTAGAGGCGGGGCTAATGCGGTTCTTGCTGCTGCACCTATGCTTGCAGAAAAGGTAGGTTCCACTGAGACAAAAGGTATTGATAGAGAGGGATCGGTTGTTAAGAATGAAACTGGTACGCAAGATTCTGTTTATCATATACAAAGTAAGCAGTTCATAAAAGAGAGAAGTAATTTTAATGAGACTGCATTCTTCTTTCCGCATTTGACTTCTGACTCCAATGGCTTAATCAACATTAACTTCAAAATGCCTGATACTTACACAAGCTGGAGATTTTTAGGGTTTGTGCATGATAACCTCTGCAGAAATGGTCTGTTGACGGAAAATATTGTGACAACCAAGGAACTGATGATAATACCGAACCCCCCACGTTTTTTGCGGCAAGGCGATGTTGGTGTATTCAATGTAAGAGTATTAAACCAGTCCGATTCTACATTAACTGGAGAGGCAACTCTTAGTTTTACTGGTTTGATTGATAATCAAAATTATGACATGGAATTAGGATTATCTAAAAACCAATTAAAATTCAGAATTTTACCCGGTGAATCGGAAACCCTTAGTTGGAGCTTTCATATCAACAAGCAAGTTTCGTTTTTGAAGTACCATGTTTCAGCCTCTACTCAATGGTTCAGTGATGCCGAAGAAGGAGTTATTCCTGTGTTATCCGACAAGATTCCACTAATTGAGTCATGCCCGATATATGTGAATGGTCCCGGGACAAACAAATTTCAATTTAAAAACCTAATCAAAACTGACCGTCGTGATTTTAGAAAAAATAATGCACAGTTGATTGTTCAGGTGACAGCCCGGCCTATCTGGTACGCCATAATGGCCCTTCCGGTAATCCTGGATGAAGAATATGAGTGCACCGATAATATTTTTAACAAATATTATGCTAATTGTGTCGCCAAAATAATACGTAGATCTAACCCTGATATTTCGGATATTGTTAAACTCTGGCAGCAGAATGATGCATTAAAGAGCCCTCTTGTTAACAATAGTGATTTAAAAACCGCAAATTTAGAAAATACTCCATGGTATGATGATGCTATTGATGATACCAACAGAAGAAAAAATTTAGCAGTGCTCTTTGATGAAAATAGAATAGATGATGAAATAAGCAGGAGTTTAGTAAAGCTTGTTAAGCTTCAGAAAGATGATGGACGTTGGCCATGGTTTTCTGATGGGCCGGCTAATGACCAGATAACAACTTATATTATAAGTGGATTTGGCCGTTTAAAGAAGATGGGCGTCGCTGTGCCAATTAATCTTTTAACAAAAAGTATTTCTACTTTGGATGAAAAGCTTTTCCAACAGTTCAGCAGGATAACAAAAACGAATTACGTGATCTCAATTTCGGATGTTGATTATTTGTACGCCCGGAGCTTCTACCTGGATACAAAGGAAATTGATCAAAGGCATCGTGATGCATTCGAATTTTATTTAAGTCAATGCAGGACAAATTGGAATAAATTGACAACTTTGCAGGCTCAGGCGCAATGTGCTGTTCTTCTAAAACGTTGGGGTGGAGAATCAAACTATAATGTGTCACAGGACATTATTAAATCACTGATTGAGCGGTCTCAACAAACCGATGAGTTAGGGATGTTTTGGGAATATAATAGATATGATTCCTGGTATGGCACCCTAATTGAAACTCAGACTAGTATCATCGAAGCCCTGGACGAAGTCACTGGCGATTTCAAATTCATAGAAAAATGTAAATTATGGCTACTGCGCCAAAAACAAACTATGGCCTGGAATACTCATAGATCAACTAGTGACGCTATATACGCATTGTTAATGAGGGGAGATAAAATCTTGAGTGATCTGGAGATGCCAAAAGTAAAATTAGGTAATATACGGCCTATGGTTTTAAATTCTTCGAACTTAAAAGATTTTCATTCTGAGCAATCAACTCCAGGGTTTTATGAGGTGCGATTCTTAGAAAAAGAAATTAAACCAGATTATGGCTTTGTAACTATTTGGAAAACAAATAAGGGATTAAGTTGGGGTTGTTTGTATTTAAAACATTTTGAAAATATTAATGAAATAAAACAAGACTCGACCTCAGCAATAAAATTGAAAAAAACTGTCTTTAAAAAGGAAACAACAAAGAACGGACAGATCTTGAGAAGGATCGGTGACTCTGTTGCCGTTGGTGATGAGATTGTAGTTAAGTTCGAAATTATTTCTGACAGGGATTTTGATTATGTCCATTTAAAGGACTTAAGAGCCAGCGGGACCGAACCTGTCGATGTAATCAGTCGTTATAAAAGTCAGGACGGTCTGTGGTACTATCATAGTACACGAGATACACACACCAGCTTTTTTATCGAGCATTTACCAAAAGGCCTGTTCACTCTGGAATATTCTCTGAGGGCACAAACCACTGGGAAGTATAACACAGGGCTCGCAACAATAGAGTGTATGTATGCACCGGAATTTCGAGGACACTCCAAAAACATCGTTCTTACAGTAAAATAAATCATAGCCTGAGATTCTTAACAAAATCCCGGCACATAGCATAGCCAAACTAAATTGCAGTTCAGACTAAGCCACTTTTAGGGTCCGCGAATGAACGCAAATGAACGCAAATAGACGCGAATCAAATTAAAATGGAATGTTTATCCGGAGTGGCATTCCTTTTGTGTTTGATGATTCACTGCATGTCTTCTACTGGCACAGATCGTTGATTATTACGTGCGAAAATAAGTTTGGGTTGGCTTTTGTGTGTCCGAAGCATATGTTACTTATTAAGAGATACTTTTTACTGTGTTGTTTCAATTCATATAGGACTTTTGCAGATCTGCGTGATCTAGAAATAAGCTGTTGTTTTACAATCTGAATTTAATTTACTGAGTTAGAACCACCTAATCATTGCCTGGCATCTATTCGCCGGGTTTTTAGCCTCGCAAAACTTATTAAAATCAATAACAGTAATCTTTGCAGCTAGAGGCTGGTATTTCTTTTAGGACGTCGAAAGATGAAGTAAATCAAGGCACCGAAGATATAAGTCAAGACAATAAATAGTATCCAATCCGTTTTATCTTCACTGGGCGGTTCTTTTGTGGCGCAGTCTTTGATCACCCATATCCAGAAAATGCTACTAAGTATGAACAGGAGAATGAAAATAAGTTCAAACAGTCCGATGAAAGCGAGGGTTATTATGATACCGAACTCAATCATTTTCATTCAAAAGGCTGATCAGGCCTTTTATTTTGTCAAACATATTTAGGTGGCTAATTCAAATGCGTCTTCGTCAGCTTCGTGGATTACCTCAGCAGAAAGTGCTACAGTTTCACCTGGTTTGGCAGTAATTTCAAGTACGCTTCTGGAATGGTTGCCATTAAGAACTGCTATTGGGTTATGGTTTGCCTTCTTATAATCTTCTGCTACACACACCAGCCCATACGTGCTGAAAAGTTGTGCTTGAAATGTCCACGCCGGCGCCAGATGGTAGTCATATATGCATTGGGTTTGGTTATTGTCGGCAAGTGACCGTATCACGATTGGTCGGATGTTATGAGTTGGAGAGGGATCTGGAGCTACTGAAGTTTTATAAAAATATAACCCCCTGGAATTAGATTTTCAGGGGGTCATATTGTGATAATGATAAGCCCTAATTATCTGTAAACCAGATTTGCCGTGCCTCGTTTAGTGGGTTCGCTGGTCCTTTCAACTAGCCATAGGTGATCAACATTGCCGGCTTTTAAGGTTAGAGCTGACCAGCCAGTGAATTTAACTTTTTGGGCTCCGTATTCTGGTGTGCGCCATTTATGGATCTCAGAATGGCCATCAGCAAATGAGAATCCGCAAGCACCATTGTGGTAACTGGCCGGTAGATCGACAATTGAATAGGCAGTTACATTAACGAAGAAGCAACCATCATTGATGCTATCGGGGTGTTCGTCAACATATACCCATACTTTTGCTGGCGGGAGCATTTTCATGTCTGAGGATCTCAAGTAGATCGTATGGGCGTCCCCGTACCATTGTTTATCATTGCCATTTCCTACGCATGAGTTCATTGACAAGCTTCTTGCTCGCCAGGGGAACTTTCTTGCGGCTTGCTGAGGAGACAGGTAGTTATCGGCCGGGCATTTAAAAATTTTGTAATTATTACCTACATACTTGCCGAGCAAGCAATATCTGGAATCAATTAAGAAAAGTATATTTGTATTATCTGCACTGGTTGTCCAATCCAGCCAGCCGGTGCACCATGCATTTTTGTAATTGCCTCCTTGAGCGTCACCGCCATGGTGGTTTTCTACCAGGATGTCTCTATTATCTGTAGCATAGCTCAGCCAGGCCAGTGTTAATTGTTTTGTATTATTCATACAACTTATTCCCTGTGCTTTTTGTTTGGCTTTTGCCAGGGCCGGTAAGATCATGCCAGCCAATATTGCAATAATTGCAATAACAACTAGCAACTCTATCAAAGTGAACCCACTAAGCTTTGAACTTTTCAATGTTTTCATATCTGCAATTTATTGATTATTATCTCAACTGAACTTTATTTTTCAGTTTAAAACATATTAATACAGTTTCGATTGAAATAGAACTGTGCTTTTGATGGCACACCCTAAGAATTTTAGTGGTCTCAGCCGTCTATTATTGTTTAAATTGATTTTGATCAAGGGCCCAATCTACTAAAATCTAGAAATTTAGCATTTATTGATGGGTTTTTCGACAGCTTGTCCTTAAAAATTCTAAAATCAGATCTACTGGAAACGTTTCATGTTCATTGAATGGACCATGTAATTTGCAATTTAACTTAGTGGTTTTTTATGAATATGAGCTCTGAAGTTTTGTCAAAATTAATCTGGTTGAAATGCTTCGGGCCCATTGACTATTTACTTGAAATCATTTGGTTTGTAAGTTAATCTATTTTCATGACGGAACATTTGCGGAGTCTTGAGCTCGGGGCCTTAGCGGGGCAAACAACATTAATACCATTGAGTGAAATTAACAGTGGAAGATGTTGCAGGGTTAGGCAGGTTAATTGCAAAAGCAAGATTTGCTCGCGTTTGCAAGAATTAGGGGTTTTGGAGGATAGCCCGGTCAGAGTGGTAAAGTCCGGGCACAATATGATTTGTATTATTAGAGGGACGCGCTTAGCGCTGAGTTCCAGGATAGCTTCACGAATACTTGTTGAGCCTGCATGATGATTACATCGGATAATGCTTAATTAGATAACTGCATTTTTCCAGGCTATTATTTTTTTGTTTTTTATTAGTATAATTTTCTAGACATTTTTAAGATGCTCGGGATTATTGTTACGCCATGGAATGGCAGGTCAATCCTGTAAATAAGAAAGCCACGGTAGTTTTAATTGGTAATCCTAATTGTGGTAAGACGACAGTCTTTAATGCGTTAACAGGGTTACGTGCTAAAGTAGCCAATTATCCAGGGGTAACAGTTGAGAAAAAAGAAGGGCGGTTGCTGAATTCACCTGATGATTTAGATATAACCATTTTGGACCTTCCTGGCGTATATAGTTTAACTCCAAAGACATTAGATGAAAAGATTGCAGTAGACGTACTGTTTAACCGTGTAAAAGGAGTACCAGCGGTTGATCTTGTTTTGGTTATTGTCGATGCAACAATTCTTGAAAGGAATTTATATTTATTAACTCAGGTTATAGAAACCGGCCTACCAATTATTGTAATTCTAACAATGGTTGATTTAGCAGAGGAACAGGAGATCAAGATCAACATTCAAAAGCTTTCGGAGATATTAAGTGTTGATATCATTCCAGTAATTGCTTCCAGGAAAATAGGGATAGATAAAGTTAGCGAAAAGATCGTGGAAATGATTCGGCATCCACGGGTGCCTGAACAAAGGTCTTTCATTAAACTGCCTGAAATTTTTGAGAATGAGCTCAATGGATTATGTGAAAAATTGAAAACCGAATATTCACTAACCCATCAGATGGCCCGGACGCTTTCGTTATTGTTATTGGTTCGTGAGTATGATGAGCATGATCCCATTTTAAAACTATCGGCGAACATTATTGATGCATTGAAAAAGGCCAAATGCAGGCTTGAGTCTGCTAAAGTTGATTATGCAGGTCTACCTGTTAAGTTGCGGTATCAGGCAATTTCTGAAATATGTAAAAGTACTGTATCGATCCCAAAGCACGTGAAAGAATCCACAACTGATTGGCTTGACTCGATTTTATTACACAAGTTTTGGGGGATCATCATTTTCTTTTTTGTCATGGCGTTAATGTTTAATCTAGTTTTTGTATTTGCCCGGCCAGTGTCAGACTTTTTAACTAGTTTTATTTCTAATTTTGGTAATTTTGTGGGGGGGATGTTGCCGGCTGGTGCTATTCAAAGTCTTGTCAGGGATGGGTTTGTAACAGGAATAGGCGCCGTTATTGTATATCTACCTCAGATTTGTTTATTGTTTTTATTTTTAGGGTTAATGGAGGACTCGGGTTACCTGGCAAGGGTAGCTGTAGTTATGGACAAATTTATGAGCAAGATCGGACTTCATGGAAAGAGTTTTATACCATTTTTAACTTCATTCGGTTGTGCGATTCCGGGAATTTTAGCTTGCAGGACTATTGAAAGCAGGTTGGAGCGCATGGTTGTTATTCTATCGTTGCCATTTATAAGTTGTTCTGCTCGCTTGCCAGTATTTACATTATTGATTGCTGCGACTATTCCTGACAAAGTATATTTCGGAATTTTTAAGTTACAGGGACTGGTTCTTGGAGTGATGTATTTTACTGGAATAGTAGCAACAATATGTGCCGCATGGATATTGAAGAAACTAGTTTTTAAGGGAGAGTTACCTGAGCTAATATTAGAATTACCGCAGTACCGTAAACCGTCGATGTACAGTATTTTCATTTATGTTTGGGACAGGGCCTTTGTATTTTTGAAACGGGCAGGGGGCTTAATTCTTGCCGTGAATATAATTTTGTGGGCGTTAATAAATTATCCTAAGAATTCGGATGTTTCTAATTTAGACCAGCTTAGTAATGAGCAAAAATTTAATGTCTCAAGATTAGAGAATAGTTATGCAGCGCGTTTGGGTAGAGCAATTGAACCAGTCATTGCACCGTTAGGTTTTGATTGGCGTATTGGGGTTGGTTTAGTGACTTCATTTGTTGCAAGAGAATCTTTCATAAGTACGATGACCACTATCTATAGCTCTGAACTGGGGTCAGCTGACTTAGCCAAAATTCAGCCTGCTAAATTATTACAAACTCAGAGAAGGCCCGATGGGACTGTATTTTTTACACCTCTGGTTGGAATTGTGTTGATGTTATTTTATGTTTTTGCGATGCAATGTGCTGGAACATTGGTGGTGGTTTGGAGTGAGACAGGCTCATGGATCTGGCCGATTATGCAATGGTTTACAATGACCGGTGTGGCATGGCTTGTAGCTTTTCTGACTTATAGAATTGGAATTATGCTCGGCTTTTAATTATTACGTCGGAACATTTGTAGTTTCATTAAATTAAGCTGAATTTGGCTGATTCGTCCACAAATCCGATAGTCAGGAAGATCTTATAGCCTGAAATGTTTTCAGTAAGGGTATTTTTGTTAATAATTTTAGCAGATCTTTGGAATTAAATTTAAACTTCTCGAATAGTTTATCTTGCCAAAAACTATAACCTGAATAGAGTTGGCAATCTAGGATATGAATACGATTAAATATTTTATTTTGGCTATGGCCCCTACACCTGGGCAGAATGCTCAACAAGTTCCATTCTGGGCCAATTTAGTCCCATTAATTTTATTAATAGTGGTTTTTTATTTTGTTTTAATAAGGCCTCAACAAAAGAAATTAAAAGAACACAGTGAAATGCTAAAAACACTTAGGCCCGGGGACAAGGTGACTACTTCTGGGGGGCTTGTTGGTGTAGTTGTCGCTGTTAAAGAGAAAACAGTATCAATTAGATCACAAGATTCTAAGCTTGAGATTCTGAAAAGTGCTGTTTCTGAAATAATAGAGCGGGGAAATGTCGAAGAGAATGGTTAAAAAGTTAATTGATTGGAAATTTGTTGTTTGGTATTGATTGTGGAACTTTTATGGAATTGTTGTTTTAAGTTAACAAAATTGATTGAGACATGAAGCATAATTTCTTATTTAGAACGTTAATCGTGGTATTTGTAATTTTATGGTCATTAAAGGAACTGTATCCGCCACGGAGTAAAAATTTAATAGATGTATTTGAGCAACGTGCATCTAATACTGATTCAAATTTTGTTAGTATCATAGAGAAGGCCAGAAGCCTTCAAAAAGAGTTCCCTGAGCGTACTTTTGGCAATTTACTGTTAGCCATTGGGACGAATGATATCAGTCGTTATTTTAGTTATATTAGTGTAGAAGGAGAAGATAACCCAACACGTTTTATATTAAATAAACTACAAAAAGAAGCATCTGGAAAAATTAAACTGGGACTGGATTTAAAAGGAGGCACTTCATTTTTGGTTGGGTTGGATACCTCAAAACTTGCTGGGGACACAAATACAGTAAATGTCTCAGATAAACGTGAACATGCTCTAGCTCAAGCGGTCGAAGTATTGCGAAAAAGGGTTGATAAATTAGGAGTTGCCGAACCATTAATTCAGCCGGCTGGTTCGGACAAAATTTTAATTTCACTTCCCGGTTTGACTGATGCCGAAAACGAGAGTGCAAAACGCCAAATTCAGAAGGCAGCATATCTGGAACTACGTCTTGTTCATCCTAACAGTGATGAACTGATTTCTCAGGGTATAAACGAACCAGGATACGAAGTCCTATCTTTAAAGGTACGGAGTTCTGACAAGAATCGTCCTCCGCAACGTAAATTGTATTTGGTAAAGAAAAAGCCTGAACTAACCGGCAAATATATACGACAAGCAATGGTTATACGAAACCCGGTCACGGGTGAACCACAGATTCAGTTCCAATTAAATAGCGAGGGAGCCCGGATTTTTGCAGACGTAACCAGAGAAAACATTAACAGAGAATTAGCCATTGTGCTGGATGGCGAATTGTATTCCGCGCCGGTAATACGGAGTGAAATACCAGGTGGCGTGGGTGTAATTGAGGGATCTTTTGATATAAAAGATGCTTTTGAATTAGCCAATGTATTGGAAAACCCGCTGGAGACTCCTGTTAAGATTCTGGGAGAACGCAGGATTGATCCATCACTGGGTGCTGACTCGATTAGGAGCGGCATCACGGCCTGCATTATTGGAACAATAGCTGTGGTATTGTTCATGTTGGTATACTACTTAATAGGTGGGCTGATTGCTGATTTCGCAGTGATGCTAAATATCATCATTTTGCTTGGTGTAATGTGTTCAATTGAATTGACTCTAACTATTCCGGGTATCGCTGGTATCGTGTTGACTGTGGGTATGGCAGTAGATGCTAACGTGCTCATTTTCGAACGTATCAGAGAAGAATTGCAATCTGGCAAGTCTTTAAAAGGGGCAATAGCAGCTGGCTATGATAAGGCTTTTGGAACTATATTTGATTCTAATATTACAACAGTCATTTCATCTATCATTCTGTACTTTTTTGGCATGGGCTCAGTCAAAGGGTTCGGTGTCACGCTTACAATTGGTATTGCTGCCAGTATGTTTACAGCTTTATTTGTTACCCGCTTAATCTTTGATTGGCTTATCGAAAAGGGATGGTTGAAATCTTTGCCAATGTTACAGCTTTTTAAACAAACAAAAATCGACTTTGTTCATTATGCTAAGCCATTGTTTATTTTATCCTGGACGATTATTCTCATTGGTTGGGGTTGGGGATTCTATAGGGGTAACAATGTGTTCGGGGTCGATTTTGCTGGTGGTGATAATTTAACATTAGGTTTTTCGAAAAAAATTGATACAGAGAAAATACGGGGGACTCTTAAAAATGCCGGTATCTCTGAGTCTTTGATACAATTTCAAAAAGATTTAGCCACCGGGTATGAGACTTTGAAATTAACCTTGCCATTTGGTACCGGGGATCTGGCCGAACAGTCATTGAAAAAAGATTTTTCTGATGCTGGGTTTATGAGGCTATCATTGGACACTGTTGGCCCTACGGTTGGCAAAGAAATTCAGAAATCAGCTGTGGTGGCAATGTTATTATCGTTTTTGGGTATACTAATTTACGTAGCTATGCGGTATGAATTTTCATTTGCCGTTGGCGCTATCATAGCGCTTTTGCATGATGTTTTAATAACATTAGGCATATTTTTTATTAGTGGACGTCAGCTAAGTGCTCCAATGGTGGCTGCCATACTGACAATTATCGGCTTTTCCATTAACGATACAATAGTTATATTCGATAGAATACGTGAAGACCTCAGATTAGGATTAAAGGGATCATTCATGGATATTATTAATAAAGCGGTAAATCAGACTTTAAGTAGAACAGTAATTACTTCAGGTACAGTGTTTTTATCTACGATGGCACTCTATTTATTCGGTGGGGGTGTGATTAATGATTTTGCATTTGCTTTCTTGGTCGGTATTATTACTGGTACATATTCAAGTATTTTTATGGCTAGTGCGATAGTACTGTGGTGGCATAAAGGTGAAAAACCTAAACTCGCTGTTCAAACAACCATAGAACAACCGGTTTCGTCCCAGGCTTAGAAGTTGATGCATCAAAATGTTCCTTTTTCTATATTAGAATGGGGCACATTTTTATGTGTTATTAGTGTGTTCCTGGCGCTTGATCTGGGTGTTTTCCACAAAAAAGCACATGTCATAAAGTTCCGGGAGGCATTGTGTTGGATTATATGCTGGGTCTCAATGGCTGGATTGTTTGCTTTTTGGATTAAATATAGGGCAGATACTCAAAAGGCATTTGAATTTGTTACTGGTTATGTGATCGAGTTATCCTTGTCCATGGATAATGTCTTTGTTATTGCGGTAATATTTTCATATTTTAAAACGCCGATTAATCTTCAACACAGGGTTCTTTTTTGGGGAATTTTAGGTGCAATTATTATGCGGGGATTTATGATTTGTTTGGGAACTGCTTTGGTCCGGGCCTTTGAATGGGTTTTCATTATTTTTGGAATTTTTTTAATTATTAGTGGGATTAAATTGTTAATTTCCAGGAGTGAAGGAGTTCATCCGGAGAAAAATTTATTGATCAGATTAGCCAGGAAAATATTTCCTGTAACTAAGGATTATGTAGGGCAGGAGTTTTTTTGCAGGGTGGTAGATGGTTTTGCTGTTACTCCATTATTTTTAGTTCTTTTGGTGATCGAGACTGCTGATCTGGTTTTTGCGCTGGACTCGATACCTGCGATTTTTGCAGTTACTACAGATCCATTTATTGTATTTACATCAAATGTTTTTGCAATACTTGGACTTAGATCGTTATATTTTCTTCTGGCCAACGCTATTGAATATTTCCAATATCTAAAATACGGCCTTTCTTTAGTGTTAATTTTTGTGGGTTTCAAGATGCTGCTTGCCGAAAAATATCATATATCTACACAAGCTTCTCTATTGATAATTTTGTCAATTCTTTTAGTATCTATTATTGTTTCAGTTATTCGTAAAAGAAAAAATGTTGTTTTTGATAATGAAATAAAATAAATATCATCATGTCAGGGCATGTATGCCTGATTTAACACCTAAACACCCACCGTTATCAAAAATCTTACAGGATATTCTCGAGAATGAAGATCCTAACAGGAACATAACACTTAAGTCGATTTTAATAAGAACTGAAGGCCGGAGTTATTATTTAATGATGATTATATTATGTTTGCCATTTATTGCACCAATTTCCGTGCCCGGTCTCAGTACATTATGTGGAATCGCAATCGCCTGGATAAGCTGGAAAATTTCTTTCGGTTTGAAGCCAGTGATTCCAGGTTTTATTCTGGATAAGGAAATTTCACCACCGAGATGGAAAAAGATTTTAAGTGTCGGGGTCAAGGTTTTCAGTTTTATTGAGAAATGGATTCATCCCAGGCAAATGGAAACTAATTTAAAATGGTCAATATTCCGTGTCTTGAATTGTTGGGCAATTATAATTCAGGGGATCCTTCTTGCATTGCCTGTTCCTGTCCCACTTACTAATTTTTTACCCGCATATACTATTATTATCATTTCTATTTCTATCATGGAAGATGACACTTTGTTTTTGTTTTTAGGACATATATTGGGCTTTTTCACGATTATTTATTTTATTGCAATAGGTGACGTTATTTTTGTCTTTATCAGGAAGCATTTGGATTTCTTAGATCGTTTACTTTTTTTATTGCCATGAATAATTACAGCTGGTTAATCCAGAATCCGGATCTCACCTTAGTAAGTTACCTAAAAAATGCTTTAACAATCCCCGAACCAATTGCTAAATGCTTAGTAAACCGCGGGATTAAAAGCAAAACAACAGCTGAACAATTTTTAAATCCAAGATTATCGAACTTATCAGATCCTTTTTTAATCCACGACATAGAGCGAGCAGTGGATAGAATTTTGCAAGCTCGCAAAGCAGGGGAACCAGTGCTAATTTTTGGAGATTACGATGTCGATGGTCTGACAGCCACAGCCATTATTTTCGACACACTCAGGCTGTTGAAGTGGAATGTTGATTTTTATATCCCAGATAGGTTTGACGAAGGGTATGGGCTTTCAATGAAAGCCATTGCTAATTGTCTTAAGTCCAAACCCTGTAAAGTACTCCTGGCTGTGGATTGCGGGTCTAGCTCTGTTGACTCGGTAAGTTTTTTAAAAGCCAGTGGCATTAGCGTGGTTATCCTTGACCATCATCAGGTTTCAGATAAACGCCCAGTGCCTGATGCCTTTGTAAATCCTAAAATCTTAAACAAATCCGATAATAACGCCATTTTTGCCCACGGGGTTGAGTTGTGTTCGGCAGGCCTGGCTTTTAAACTTGTACATGCACTTGTGAAAAAGGGGCGGCAGGCTAAGTTACCAGGCTTCGATGATTTCGATATAAGAGAGATAACGGATCTTGTGGCGTTAGGAACTGTCGCAGATTTGGTCGAATTAAAAAATGATAATAGGATTTTGGTTAATTATGGAATGCAAAGGATCAATAAAAAGCCAAGACCTGGATTAGGTAGTTTAATTCAGGTTTCCAGGACAAACGCACCGGTAAGTACATACGAAATAGCATTTCATCTGGCACCACGACTTAATGCCGCGGGCCGATTAAAGACTGCGTACACGGCCATTGAGCTGCTGTTGACAAACTCCCCGGAAATCTCCGCGAAGTTGGCTAATGAACTTGATGTTTTAAATAGATCAAGACAACAGATAGAAGAAGACATTTACAAGCAGGCCTATGAAATGGCAGAAAAATCTTTTAGTAAAGATAATGACCTGGTCCTGGTTCTTCATAAAAAGGGATGGCACGTGGGAGTAGTTGGAATAGTCGCATCTAAAATAGTGAGAGATTTTTATCGGCCTACAATTATTCTAAGTGGTGACGGAGAAGTTTACCATGGCTCTGGCAGAAGCATAGAAGGTTTTGATTTAGCAGCTGCACTTGAAAATTGTAAAGACCTCTTGATCAAACACGGTGGCCATTCTCAAGCAGCAGGCCTGGCTATCCACGTAAAAAATATCGATACATTCAGAAGCGCAATCAACAAGTATGCACAGATGACAATAACCAAAGATAAATTAATACCACAGCTTAAAATTGATGCCCAGATAAACCTGGCTGATCTAGATCTGAATTTTTCAGACCAGATAGAAAGATTTAAACCTTTTGGTATTGGAAATCCAGCACCAGTTTTTTTGATTAGGAATTTATCTAAAATTGTCAAATACATAAAACTTGGTCAAAACGGCAAACATCTTTGCTTCTGGATAAATAATGGCCTTTCAAAAGATCTTAAGGTTATAAGCTGGAATTGGGGAGAAAAGCCTGTCCCTCATGGAGGTAATTTATCAATAGTTTTTGAACCTCAGCTGAATGAATATCGGGGGATAAAAGAAATTCAGCTTCGTTTGCTAGATCTGGTAACCGAGGAAGGTTCTTAAGATTGGTTATCTTGCTGAATTGTAACAAGTAGCTCCCTGAGGATCTCGGGTAACGCAGATTGGACCCTGTTCCAGTTTGATATAAATGTAGCTCCAAGAGGATCTGCCAGAAATGCTTTTGCCGCTATCCGTATGCTGTTAGCAAAAACACTAACCATGGATTCTTCTTCATGCCGATCGAAGGCAAGCCCGTTGATTGCTGCATCTGCAGCATAGTGTCTGACGGCATCCTCGGCTTGCCGTTGATAAGAGCTCAAAAGTGTATCAAATACTCCGGTATCCAATATTATTCCTTCTGCTGCCATGGTCCTGAATAGCGATTTTGAAATGTCAATAGCCATTTTATTTAAGCCTTTGTCAGGATCACGCACTGAAATTTCCTGGTGTTTGTGATCATAGTTGTCACAAAGATCAGCTTGACATATGCTCTTAATTGATGAGTTTTTAAATATTTCAGCCAGCATTCCGATCTCTAGTCCCCAGTCAGGTGGAATCCTGACGCGTCGTATTAAATCAGTGTCCATAGAGATTTCGCCTGAAAGTAGATACCTGAAGTTATCCAAATATGTTAGAAATGGGTGGTGTCCAATTATTATTTTTAATGAACGCAGTAATGGAGTAACAAGCAGCCGCATCACCCTTCCATTTAGTTTATTGGTAAATCTGGCGTAGTAACCTTTGCAGAAGTCAAAACCCAGGCTTGGATGTGCTACAGGGTAACAAAGTCTGGACAAAAGCTCACGACTGTATGTTAATATGTCACAATCGTGAATGGCTACCATTTTTGATTTTTCACTTGCTAAAACATAACCAAAACATAACCACACATTTCGGCCTTTGCCTTGAGACCCAATACTCAAACCCGAATCTTCAAGTTTATTCAATAATTTTTGAACCCGTGCGCCATTCGTCCATATAATAATTGGTGACTGTGGTAATTGTTTAAAAAAATTTCTTGCGCGCCGCCATTCGCTCTGGGAGGCGCCGTCTAAACCTACAATTATTTCTGATAGATATGGTACATTTTTCAATTCCTTTACTATTAATTTCAAAGCTTTTGTACCTAGCTCACGAGCATGACATGGCAGGATGAGTGCTATAGGACATTGTTTTGAAAATTCTAATAATTCTGCCTCCAGGTCTTTTATGTCTCTCTTGCCTAATTTATGAAGAGTTGTTACTGCGCCGGTTTGGTAAAAATCGCTCATAGCATTCGATTTTATAGCGACTGGGTAAATTTGACAATTGTTTTGCTATGAAACCTCAGGAAAAAATCTAATCATTACGATTGAGGTTTTGTTGAAAAATATTTCCAGGCTGTAATGGTTTGGCTTTAAAAAGAATATGTAAACTAATCCATCAATTTACACGGGTCAGCTTCTACCCGACCGAGTTTCGGCGGGAAGGCGTTTCTCCTATTTACGGACACGGTAGCACGAGTCCATGCAAAGCGTAAAACTCAAACTCTTTTGTGGATAATCTGTTGAGGGGCTTATTGTAAGGAAATTAATATCATTTTGGTTGCGGGGGGTGGATTTGAACCACCGACCTTCAGGTTATGAGCCTGACGAGCTACCGGGCTGCTCCACCCCGCTACCTCAAAACTATACTATTATTAATCGAGTTATTAAAAATTAGCAAGAGCTTTGATTAAAAAAACTAAAGATTCGAACATCGATAAACGGGTTTACCTCCGATAAAGGTCAGACTCGGATAAATTGGTGTTGATAAAACATCTTGAATTGCGTTTGTTATTGGACCCGAGTAGTTGAAAACCGAAAAGTCAGCGTAAGCGCCTGGCTCTATTGATCCTACCAGTCCAGATAACCCCAAAGCTTTTGCACCATTAACAGTTGCCATTTGTAGAACTACCTCAGGAGACAGGCCTGAATTATTTTTTAATAATATTTCGATATCCTGTAATAGATCTAATGGATTTTTTTGATCACTTTCTAAAGCCACACTGGCAGCGCTATCAGTTCCCAGACATATATTAACTTTAGACTTCAAAAATTTCGAAAACATAAATGGTGGATGCTTAAAATAACTGTGACTTCGGGGACAATGAACAACATGACAGCTATTTGTGGCCAGAATATCTATTTCTTTGTCGGTAACAATATTACAATGTACAGCTAAAAATTTATCTGATAAAACGCCAATTGATTCTAATATTTCGACGGCCCGATGAAACTCATAATTAATTTGAGAACCGAATTCAGTTTTTAGCCATTCGTATAATGCTCCGGATCTATGACAGATCATTTCAATTTCATCATTAGACTCTGCTACGTGCATGGAAATACGATATCCAGCCGATCTAAGGTTTGGTCCTATATATTCCAAAAATTTCGAATTAATTGAATATAAAGAATGAGGTGATATAGCCGCATAAAGCCCCAATGCTTCTAAACTCTTGATTGTATCGATTGCCTTTGTAAACGAAGAAATTGCTGCATCATAACTAACTCCTAAAAATTCAATAAAACTAAAAATTCTAGCAGGTGAACTTTGAATTCTGTTTGTGAGATTATCGAGAAGTGTTTCAATATTTGCTATACTTGTGACGCCTGTACTCAGGGAGAGATGAACACCATCCATCCAACCTTGATAACAAGAAGTTTTATTTGCAGTTCTTTTAAGGAGTACTAATTTCTTAAGCCAATCAGTAAAGCACCTTTCATTTACAATATTCCGGAAGGACGTTAGGTCGAGGTGACAATGGGCATTAACAAAACCAGGTAAGACGACTGTATCTCCAAGGTCTATTACTGAATCGGAAGGAGTTTTTTTTAGATTGTGCTTTTGTACAGAAATAATAGTCCCATTAGCAACATGAATCTCCGCATTTTCAATAGGCCCAAATTTTACCGGGACTACAAGCCTCGCTCTGTAGATCACAATTTGTTAAAATCTCACTGACTTTTGTGCTCGATATATTTTATGTAGTTTCTATGCCTTTTTCTTGCATAGCTCGCTTAGTTTTTGAAGGAGCACGAAAGACTTTGTTTTCAAATTTTGTATGACGCTTTCTGATTTGTTGTTCCAGTTTTTTAACAGCTAAGTCGATGGCCGTATACAAGTCTCCTTCAGTATCAGAAGCAAACAAATCTCGACCACGTACGCCCAATCTGATAGAACACGTGAATTGTTTTTTAGGAGCTTTTGAATTATCTAACTCAAGAATTATTCGAACATCTATTGCTCTGTGGTCGAGATGCTCTATTTTTTGAATTTTATTTATGACATGTTCGCGAATTCCATCACTGAGTGTTAAGTTGTGGGTGTTAATGACGATGTTCATGGTTATAAATTGCATCATAAAATAAATAAAATCAAGTTATAACTAATAAAATCTGACACCAATTTTTAGAAAACACACCCGCGAGTAGCTCTTCACATATAACTAGACGTGAAATCAATTATCATCTTAATCAATAAAATAAAATAATAAGCTGATATTATAAATCATGATATCGAGAAGAAAGTATATTGTAAAACTTATAACTTCCATGATTTTTGTTACAATCGTTTGAGCAATATTTAATTGATTGAATCTTCCGTGGATAGTTTCAGATCTAAGATTATATTTATTAAGTGAATAAGTGTTCGTTTTATACGTCAAACAGCACATGCGTGGAATTTCGTTATTATTGTTAGTTTTATTTGGAAGCTTGAATCTAAACTCAGTTGCTCAGACTGCATCATTAGATGCTTTTGAGCAAAACCGAAGGCTGGGAAGAGGTGTTAATATTTTAGGTTACGATCCGCTTTGGCGGTCACGAGAGCAAGCCAGGTTTCAGGAAAAACATTTTCGTTTGTTAAAGGAGGCCGGGTTTCAATCAGTCAGGATCAACTTGCATCCGTTTAGGCATATGAATCCAACTAATGATTGGCAACTTCGTCCAGGTTGGTTTGAGATCCTGGATTGGGCGGTGAATAATGCTTCATTGAACGGCTTACAAGTGATCCTTGATTTTCATGAATTCAATGCAATGGGCGAAAATCCTCAGGGTAATAAAGACCGATTTCTTTCATTCTGGAGACAGGTTTCTGAACATTACAAAAATGCATCAAACAATGTTTGTTTTGAAATCTTAAATGAGCCCAATAAAGGTTTAACTCCGGAGCTGTGGAATGCATATTTTCGTGAGGCATTAACCATCATTAGGTCTTCTAATCCTGATAGGAATGTGATTATTGGACCAGCATTTTGGAATTCTGTTGATCATTTGAATGAATTAGATTTACCCGAGGCTGACAGACATCTCATAGTGACAGTCCATTATTATAAGCCTATGTCTTTTACACATCAGGGAGCTGCTTGGGCGGGTTATAAAGATAAAGAAGGCGTTGCCTGGGGGTCGGATTCAGAAATGAAAGCATTACGCGAAGATTTTAAAAAGGTCGATTTATGGGCAAAGTCTAAAAACAGGCCGATATTTTTAGGCGAGTTCGGTGCATATGATAAAGCACCCATGGATTCCAGAATTAAGTACATAAGTTTTGTAGCTAGAACAGCCGAAGAATTTGGCTGGAGCTGGGCATATTGGCAGTTTGATGGTGACTTTATTCTATGGGATATGAAAAAGGATGAATGGGTTCATCCTATATTGGATGCCTTAGTTCCAAAGAAAGACTAAAACGTCTTAATCTGTTCGTTTAATAAGGCTAGCATTAATTACAGCGAGGCTCGTTTCGTTGGAGTATTAGATTTTTTTAATTTTTTGGTTAAGAATTTGGAACTTTTGCCGATAATTTATTAGAACGGCACATGAATTGCTGATTTAAACTCGCTTATGAATGAAAGAAGATCAGCATGAATAATAAAAGGAATAATTTTAACAATTTCGGCATATTTTTAGTCAAGCTGCGTCACGACACAACTTTAACCAGACTAAAAAGGTTTGGAATTTTATACAGCGCTCCTGAAAGACAAATAGATTTTAAATCAGTGGATTTATCAGGTCAGACGAATAGGATGCGGGACCTGCTCTTAAAGATTAAACAATAAGTGCATATTTAAGCTTCCTGGATATTAATCGGTTTTCGGAATTTTCCAGCGATGGAAGCAGACCTGCTTATCGAATATACAAAGGATAGATTAACTCAACAAGCTGGTGTTTTTTATTCAAGTTCGCGAATTTTTATATTGCGGAAATCAAACACTTTATCTTCGGCCTGGATGCCAATATAACCTTTTTGCGCATCCAATTTTTCAAATTCCCAGGCACGTTCGTTGTCAACATCCAGGGTGATTTTAGAGCCTATGACTTCAATTCTAAATTTGACCCATTGGTTTGTTGGTATTTTCGGTGTCTCAGATGGTACGATGACTTTAGAACCTCGCACAAGCCCGCCGATTGCATCATATTTAAGATTCACTTGCCATGCATTGGTAGGCCAGGGCGTACCAGCAGAGTCAGCTCTGATGAAAATTCCGCTATCGTATTTGTCTGACAATGCCCGCCATTCTAATTCCAAAATAAAATTTTTGTATTCTTTGTTTGATCTTAGCCAACCCATTCCTTTTATGATCCTGATGCATCCGTTATCAACTTTGAATTCAGCGTCGTTAACGATTGTCCACCCGCTAAGATCTCGACCGTTAAAAATATCGGCCCAACTATCTTTACTGTTTTGTGATGCGAGGCTAACAACACCAATTATTATCGTCGAAATAGTCAGTTTTAAAAAAAGCGATGTTTTCATGATTAAAGTTAATAAAAAATTTTCTCAACTGTCCACTTAAACTTGATACAAAAAATGATTTATTCAATAAGTTTTAAAGTCGCCATTGATTTAATAAAACATGCATCTATAAGAGTTATAAGAATGGCCAATGCAAAAGAGGTTTAAGCCGAGATAAATTGAAAAATTGCGCAGTGAAGATCTCAGATGAAACAGGGTGGGGAATTTAAGTTAAGATTGTTAACATTGTATTCAGTAATCATTGCTATTAATCATCTAGATATACAGTATCTAGCCAGATTGCTTTTGTGATCCTTTTAGTTGATTCGGAAAATGGGTCGGACAATTGCTTCTGACAATTACAATCAAATAATTCTTTAGATTGACGAGCTATAGCGAAAATTTTTCTTAGTACAAGTGAAAGGGCGTTTTCGATTAGCTTCCGGTAATGTTTCCTCGTGTTTCTTATATCATATTGAGACACTTCATGGTTACCAGCAAGGTATTTAATTAGGGGGTCGGTCTGGCAAAGATCCTCTATTTCGTGGCTTGGATATATACCTGCGGTATAAGCATATACTGTAGCGGCTATAGTCGATGCTATTTTTCCTCGCAGTTCAGTTGTATATGTAGTAATAGCAGAGCCTGGTGATTTTGAGATTTCGTATATGGTTTGGCTGACTGCATCTATAATTTCTATAACGAGCTCTTTTGGTGGAAGAATACACCTTAGATCTTCTGGATTTTGTGTTTTGTTTGCCTGACTTAATAACTCATTTGCATTCATAATTGAACAAAATATAACAGTTGTATGTTACGGTCTGGTAACGACCAGGAAATGATTCTGAAAATTGGAGAGCCCTGTCCCGTTAATTAAATATTAACCTGGGTTTTATAAAAGAGCGGTAATGAGTAGTTTTTGGTTTAAATATGGCTTTTTAAGCGAATGCTTTTATTGAAAAGATAAGATGACAAACCAAAAGGTTAATTGTATTTATTATGCATGACTAGAGAAACGTGGCTTGTTGCTATTATTTTGACTTCAGTCTTGGCCTTAACAGTTGCTATTTACATCGCATATAATAGAGGGATCCAGCTCGATAAATTGCAATCAGAATTAATAACTGAGCGAGCACGGAATGAGCAACTTCAGGAGAAATTAGCTAATGCAAATCAAACCATTGAAGACTCCAAACTCAAAATTGAGGAATTGACCAGGAAGACCGATCAGACGTTAGAGTCACAACAAAAGCTGGAGGCAGAGATGCGTGCAGCTCTTGAATCTAAGGATGTGACTATTTCCAGGTTGAAGGGCAGGTTAAACATAGAGATTCTTGATAGAGTAATGTTTAACTCGGGTGAAGCAGTCCTTAAGCCTGAGGGCATCCAGGTTCTTGAGAAAATAGCAAAAGTATTATCTGAAAATCCGCAGCGTCAAGTTCTTGTGATTGGTCATACAGATAATGTTCCCATTAAGCCATCTGCCAGAGATAAGTTTCCAAGTAATTGGGAATTATCAACCGCCAGGGCTACAGCAGCTGTTAGATTTCTATGTGAGAATGGTAAAATAGATCCGCGCAGGATCGGCGTGGTTGGATACGGCGAATACAGACCGATAGCTGATAATTCTACTGAAGAGGGTAGGGCTAAAAACAGACGTATAGCAATCGTTATTTTAGATCAGGATATAATGCCTGTTGATCTCTCGGTCCAACCAAGCGCAACCTCAGAAAATTCTGATGTCGGTACTCTTCAAAAATCTGTGAAGTTTCCCGTCTCCTCGAATGCTATACCTGGTCAACAGCAAGAAAGTAACATCCCTGCTATGGAGCCTGTGCCCTTAATAAAGACTAATGGTAATGAGAAATAGAGTGATCTATGAATCGGACAATAAATTTTCGGTTTTAGCTTCTAATTTTGCCAGGGTTTCTGGGTCCCGAACATCTACCCAGCGTCCTTTGATTTGGTGCCCAACTATTTTATGTCCGTATTTGACCATAGCCGAGATTGCATCTGTCAATTCATATTCATTTCTTGGCGAAAGTGATAGCTTTGCAGTAAACTCAAATAGCACTGGTTTGAAGATATAAATGCCTGCGTTGTACCAGAGTGGTTGTCCGGGTCTGATTAAGCCTTGTTGTCTAAGTTGATCAATTTGTTCTGCGCTTGGTTTTTCGACCAATGAAACTAAGCATTGGTCATCACCAAAAAAACAAAGACCTCCTTTTGAGATATCCTCGCCTGCGGTTACTGTGATTAATCCGGAAAATTGACCTTGATCAAATCGCTTTAACATCTCTGAATATGTTGTGGGGTAGACAAGGATGTCACCATATGTAAGAATGAAATCTGAACTTCCTATAAATCCTTTTGCCGGTTCAGCGGCCTTACCTGTACCATTTTGGACTTCCTGTTTGGCATAAGCGATATTTACTCCAAACTTAGATCCGTCGCCAAAATAATCTTCTATGGACTGTGATTGCCAGCCTGTAACTATGCAAAAATCCTTTATTCCAGCGGTTTTTAAGCCTTCTACAATATGTTGAAGGATGGGCTTTGACTGCACTCGCAGCATTGGTTTGGGAAGTAATTTTGTCAGATCCCGCATGCGAGTTCCTTTGCCGGCTGCAAGAATAACAGCTTTCATTTTTGGATAAAATATTAAGGGCTGCAGGCCTGAGGAGAGACCCAGCAGCCCATGAGAATAAGATTATGCGCCAAATTTATCTAACATCCGCGCATTCGCTTGCATATAGCGGATAAGATATTTGGCTTCGAAAACTCCAAGCGATCCGATATTTGCCCCGGTATCTGTGAATCGTTCTAATTTATCCCAGCCGGAGTATGCAGAACTAATCATAACAGGCTGTGGATGCCATGAGTGCCCCTTGATTGCACAAGGTGTAGAATGATCACCGGTGATGACTAAGACATCGGGTTTTTTCTGCAGAAGTACAGGAAGTGCCGCGTCTAATTCTTCTATTGCTTTTTTCTTTGCTTCGAAGTTTCCGTCCTCACCGTATTGGTCTGTGGGCTTAAAATGAATGAAGAAGAAGTCGTAATTGTCATACTCCCGAATGTAGATTTGAAATTCCTCTGCAATCGTATTTGCTCCTTCTAGTTTTGTCATGCCGACTAATTGAGCAAGCCCTTTGTACATCGGATAAATAGCAATACACGCAGCTTTCAATCCGTATCTTTCCTGGAACAGCGGTATTTCTGGCTGATGCGCGATCCCGCGCATTAGAAATCCATTGGCCGGTTTTTGATCGGCAAGGATAGGCAGAGCTTTTTTGTAAAACTCAGCAACCAGTTTAGCTACTTTTTTAGCCCCTGAAGATTTTTTGTTTATCGGCTCAGCTTTTGGAATGGGAGCGCCTTCATGATGTGGATCTGCATCTGTTAATGGGCCTTCGAGTCCTTCGCCTCTGAATACAACAACAAATCTGTGACCTTTGCCAGGCTTGATGATAACTTCAGTATCACCGATTTTCTTAATATTATCAGAAAGCATTGAACAGAGTTTCTCGCATTGCTCAGTTGGAATACGTCCTGCTCTCCGATCAATGACTATTCCGTTAGAATCTAATGTGCAGAAATTTGCCCGTGCAGCTACATCTCCCGGCTTAAGATCGATTCCTAAACCTAAGGCTTCAATAACACCGCGGCCCACCTGGTGTTCAATAGGGTCGTATCCAAACAGACCCAAATGCCCCGGCCCGCTACCGGGCGTAATACCAGGTGCTACAGGAATAATCCTGCCTTGCGCAGCACTCTTTGCAATTGAGTCTAAATTCGGTGTGCAAGCAGCCTCCAGTGGCGTTAAATAATTATTTTCCTTTGTTGCTATATCACCAACACCATCCAGAACTAATAAAACAAGCTTTGCTTGTGTCTTAAGGGTTAATTCGGAATATAAATCGTCCAATTTCTTCATATGAGCCTTTCATTTTCAGTTTTATACCGACCATTGCGTTTGGCCGTTTCCGATAAATATTGATTGGAAGGATTTAAAAAGTCAACAATTGACGAATTTTTAAAAATTGCATTAAAAATTCTTTGTAAAGTTTGGTATATAAGCTTCAGAACCTATACTTGTTGATTGGATTAGTTCAGCTGTTTTACAAATATAATACCTAAAGTGCCAAAAAAGATATTTGGTAACCAGGCAGAAATTAATGGAGGCAAAATTCCAGCTGCGCCTAATGCCAGTGAGAACTCTTGCAGTATAAAGAAAACAAACGTAATAAAAATGCCACCAGCAGCACCAAAAAATATATTTCTCTTATTACTATGCATCCCAAATGGTAGCGCAATTATAACCACAATTATTGAAGTGAATGCCGATGATATTCTCGAATGAAGGATTGTCTGTAAAATTCGTTTTTTGTCTGGACGCAGGGTTGGATGCCAAAAAAGATATTCTCTTATATCAGAACTTTTAAGATGCAGCTTGCGCGAGCCTTTAAGGTTATCAAGAGACCTGATTTTGATCTCATTGCGGATTTTTTCTGGGGTTTCGTTCAAATGCTTTAGCTCAAGGATGTTTGTGGAACTTGGAATATAATCTCCTTTAGATCCAGACGGATAATAGAATTCCTGGACATTAAAAAACAACCATGAGTTATTTGTATATACAGCGCGCTCTGCTATTATATGGCGAAAAGCACCGTTCGTCATAAACCACCCGATTTGCGGAGTTAATGCTTCGCCTGTTCTTTTATTAAATGCGTCAATCGTCCATACGCGGCCACCTACTTCATTAACAAAGTTGATTCGGCTGAGCCAGTCTTGATCATTCTTAGCTTTGACATTTGAAATTATCTGTTCTGCTAATATTGAAGTTTTAGGAATCAGATATTCGGCAAAGCCCCAAATAATCATTCCAAATATTAATCCTACGCTTATGTATGGAATACTGATTCTAAAAATGCTGAGTCCAGAAGCCCTTATTGCTGTGTATTCTTGATGCCTTGAATGTAAGGTTGCAGTGTATAACATCGCCAGTAATAGAGATATTGGTAAGGTTGTTTGTAACAGTTCAGGGCTTTTTAATAAGTAGTACTTGATAATAGACTTTGTAAATGATTGAGCACCTTGAAATGAATCAATTTCAGTAATGAGATCAAATGAGATCCAGAAAATAAAAAAACCAGCTGTACACGCTAGTAATGGAGGAAGGAGTTGCTTTATTAAGTACCGATCAATTATCAAAAACATTTTAGATCCATTTTTTAAAAGATGCATTGAAACGATAAAGATATTTTAAAAATAGGCTATCGAAAATAATAATCTGCCAGAAACCAGTCAATGCTCTTAAGGAGCTGTATCAATTTTAACTTTTATTTGTTCGTTTGGTTCAAGATCTAATGCCTTTTGCCAGGCTTGTTTAGCTTCTTTTTTCCTGCCCAGGGTTGAAAGAATATCACCGAGATGATCATATATTACTGGATCTGGTTCTTTCGACAGTTTAACAGCTTTTTCGATATATGGCAGGGCCTCGTCAGGTTTTCCAAGTTTGAAAAGTACCCATGCCATACTATCAAGATAAGCAGGGTTATCAGGTTCAAGGGCTAAGGCCTTTGAGATAAACTCGTGCGCCTCCTTTAGATTAATGCCGTTTTCAGCCCACATATAGCCAAGATAATTGAATGCCTCAGCATCATTGGGTGATAGTTCGATGCATTTTCTAAAGTATTTTTCGGCCTCGCTTAGATTTTTGGTGCGTTCGTAAGTAGCTCCTAATTGAAAATAAAAAAATGCATTTAATTGATTTGGTGCAGTTGCTTTAGCCAAGACCTCTGCTGCGGTAAAATGTTTGAGAGCTTCTGTATAGTTTTTTAAACGCGCCAGGGCTAAACCTGTATAAAACTCTAACGGAAATGATTGTTGAAACTTTTGCCGGGCTTTTGCAAGGACCTCAAGCGCTTCCTCCGGATTTGCATCGATTAATAATGTTGCAGCTAATTCATAGTATGCTGGTTCGTTTTCGGGATCAAGAATGATGGCGTTTTTAAAGTAATCTATGGCTTTTTTGTATTGTTTGTCTTCAGCTGCCAGCGATCCCAGGATGTAATATGCATTTGGTTGGGCCGGATTATTTTTTACCAGAAACTCAAGTTGCTCTAAAGCTTTGGCTTTATTTCCACTGCGCAGATATAATTCAGTCAGTTTTTGACGGATAATGCTTAACTGAGGAAATGAATTGAGGAGTTTCAGATATATTTCTATTGCTTTAGTTGTTTCGCCGCAAAGGTTGTAAGACTCCGCCAATTTTTGGAGCATGATTGGATCCGAGATGTCCTGTATTTTGATTTTTTCAAGGATTTTAACGACCTTGCTATTTAGGTTTGGTATTGTTTTTGAGAGTTCTGATTTGGCATTTAAATACAAACCAGCAAGGTCTAGCCAATAATAAGGATCTGATGATTCAACTTTTTCTGCCTCATCCAGGACACGTGTGGCTTTAGAAGGTTTCTTTTGTTGAATGTACGCATGAACAAGACATTGCCTGGCAAGTATAGCGTCAGGCTTCTTTTTTAAGGCTATAGTTGCTTGTTCAATAGACTCGTTTGTTTTGCCTGTTTGCAAGTATGCCAATGATAACCATGCATTTATTAAGCCAGAAGAAGAAGGAAGCTTTTCTGCAGACTTGAGAAGTTCAATTGCTTTGGAATTATCTGATTTTTGTAAGAAACGCCTTGCTAATTCAATTACCAATGGCTCATTAGAAGGATCGTTTGTGGCTGACTTGTAGTATTCTTCGATGGCTGCCTGAGAGTCTTGCTGTAATTCGTAAAACAAGCCAGTGGCATAATGGGCTATTGCCCGTACTCTGGATTGTTCGGCCTGATTCGGCTCATCGCTTTTTGATTGATCCGATGTTTTATTTGGTTTGGAAGACTGTTTTGTATCATTTGAAATGAAAATAGCCTGACAGCCGATCTGCAAACATATAGCTGCAACGATACAATACAGACCGTAACTTTTCAGGAGTTTCATCTTCAAAATACTAACAGACTGCCCAATTCAGCTAATAAAACTAACTGGGCAGTCTCATTGCTAATGTTAAACTAACTGCAGAAAATTACTTCTGCCATGTACGCTTCTTATGGCGATTTGCACGTCGTTTTTTACGACGTTTGTGTTTGTTTATTTTAGCTTTTCTACGTTTTTTAAGTGATCCCATAGTTTGTTTAGTTTAATATACCACTTTGTTAAGCGGATACTCTATAATACCTTCAGCACCCGCCTCTTTCAACTGTGGAATTAGTTCACGAACGATCGGCTCGTCTATGACTGTTTCCACTGCTACCCAACCTTCCGAACTAAGGTTGGAGATAGTTGGATTACGCAAAGCTGGCAAAGATTGCAATAATTTTTGTAAATTTTTTTTCTCAACATTCATTTTTAGCCCGACTTTTGTTTCAGCTTCTATTGCGCCGCGTAGTAACATGGCTATAGTATTTATCTTTTTGCGCTTCCATTGATCTTCCCAGGCTTTGGGGTTTGCAATAAGTCGGGGAGTAGAAACTAACAATGTGTCAATTATCCTCAGATTATTTGCTTTTAAAGAGGAACCGGTTTCAGTAAGTTCTACAATCGCATCCACCAGTTCATTGGCTTTGACTTCTGTTGCGCCCCAGGAAAACTCGACATCGGCATTTACTCCATTATCTTGAAGGTATTTTCTTGTTATATTAACTAACTCTGTGGCGATCCGTTTTCCGTTAAGATCATGGACTGTTTGAATGGGTGAATCATTTTTTACGGCTAAAACCCAGCGAGACGGCTGTCTGGTAGCTTTGCTGAAAATGAATTCACCAACTTCTATTACATGCGACCCGTTTTCGCGAATCCAGTCTAATCCTGTAATGCCACAGTCCAGATATCCGTATTCTACATATCGGCTAATCTCTTGCGCTCGTATGAGCCTGATTTGAAGTTCGTCATCGTCGACTGTCGGGATATAAGACCTGCTGTTAACCTGGATTTTAAATCCAGCCTTGGCCATTTTTTCTAATGTAGCTTCCTGAAGGCTGCCTTTGGGCAAACCCATTCTTAAAAACGGTTTATCATTCATAAGACCAGTATTTTTTGCCAGATTATAGTTCTAAATAAAATATTTTTCTTTGAGCCTGAAAATCCAAAATATTCTATGTTGCCCCAAAAACCCTGCGTCCTTCGACTCTTATTAAGCCTTTGGCTATCATATCGATTACCCGCGGATAAATCTCGTGTTCTTTGGTCTGGATCCGGACATGCAAACTCTCTGGTGTGTCATCATCAAGAACGCGAACAGTTTCCTGTGCTATAATTGGCCCGGTATCAACTCCATGATCAACAAAATGAACTGTGCAGCCAGTAACTTTGACTCCATAATTTAGTGCTTGTTCCCAGGCATTCAATCCAGGAAATGACGGCAGTAACGATGGATGAATATTTATAACCCTCATCGGAAATGCATCTAAAAAATTTTTTTTCAATATTCGCATAAACCCGGCGAGAACAACAAGCTCGACACCATGTTGCTTTAATGTGCTTATGTAAAGTTGTTCAGCCTTTTCATCCAGTTTTGTCTTAAATTGACCGGGTGCTATATACAATCCAGGAATTTTAAATTCCCGGGCTAATGATAGAATGCCTGCATTTGGAACATCACTTATGACAATGGCAACTTCGGCCTGGATTTTTGAAGATATACATGCCTGAGCGATCGCAGCAAAGTTAGATCCTTTGCCAGAGCCTAATACACCGAGTCTCAATTTCCTGCATTCATTCACAGAACCATAACTAACAAAGAATATATCATTTGCAAGGAAACTTTAGAAAATATGAGTTGGCTTCGGAGTTATATGCCTGGCTAAGCTATAAGGCACTATAAACAAACTATTTATGGGCAGAATAATGACCTGATTTCATCCAGTTTTTCTTCCAGTGAAAAAGTAACGGCCATAGAGAGCGATGCTAATGTACCAACAGCATTTAAGTTAGCATCATTTTCAGAAGACGCTAAAACCCTTTGGAAGAAGGCTCGGTTTACTAACTCTAAATCCTTATAAAATTTACTTAGGCCATTCAGATCCCAATCGGCAGATCCTGCAGACTTATGAAGAAAATATTGTTTTATTAAATATGCGCCTGTTGTTCTGAACAACGTCTCCTCAATAGATGCAAATGGCAGATGAAACTTGGCCTGGCATTTTAACTGGCTGAGGATAGGACAATGGCTCGTTGCCATTATTAAACCAGTCAAAGATCTTATTCCAGTTTGAAGATCGCACTTTTTAATATATATCCGGTCAGGTGTGTAAACTTCAATTGTCATTAACTCATATGATTTATGAGATTTGAATACTCTAATGACTGGTTCCAAATCTACTGCAGTAGGACAATGAGTGTGCGCAGCGGATTCAAGAGGACAATTCGGGCATTTGTTGAAGTCGAGCTTGGTCCATTCTGGATAGGACTGAAGTTTATCTTGCGATAGTTCAACCCGATCCAGCTGCACTTCAAACTCTAATGAAGCCCCTGCATCAGATTTAAAAAAATATTTGATAACTTCCACGCTTAGTTAAATTACTTCCAAGCTTAATAGGTTAAATATTGTAAAAATGCAAAACTTAATTTACTATAAGGTGATAAAAATAGGCAATTTGACTTCTTTTGGTGATTCGAGTTTAACAATGAATCACTTGATTTATTCTGAATATATATCTATTGTGAATTTATAGGGCTTGATGCCCGTCAAATTTGTTGGCTATGAAAAGGAATTTTTGGTGGTTTTTAATATTAATGCTAGCAATGGCAGGGAATGTTAAGGCCCAGCTATTGACTCGTGGCGAGCTTTTTAGCACGGCAGTCGGCGGTGTCATTGGTGGTGTTATTGGTCATAATAGTCATGGGCATACCGCAGAAGGTGTTGCTATAGGTGCCGGTACAGGTCTTCTTTTGGGTAAGGCGATAACCAGTGTGAATGAGTCATCCGGTTATTATGGACGCTCAATTCCGCAACCACAAGTGCCCTATTATCAGGATCAAGCAGTAGCCGTCTCTCGACCAAACTACGCTGTTTCAGGGGCAGTTGTTGGTGGTATAGTTGGCGGCATAATTGGTCACAATAGTCATGGACACACTGCAGAAGGTGTTGCAATCGGTGCCGGCTCAGGTTTGTTATTGGGTAGTTTAGTTGAAAATCAGGTCAGAAAAAGCGAACTCCGCTCAGTTGCTCAACCAGCTGTAATTTTGCAACCTTCTGTTTCAACAGTTCAACCTCAACAATCAACTACAGGAGCTTGTGTTTCCCAACCGACACAGTCTGCTCCACAGGCACAAAGTCCGACTAGTGCCCAGGGTGTTGTTGCAGGCGCCTATGCTGTATCTTCTATGCAAAGTGCCAATGCCCTTTTTGGACGTTAAACTATAGCAAACATCAAAAATATAAACGCATAACCCTTTATGAAAACATTATTTACAAAATTTATACAAATTAGCGCATTATTTGTGATATTATTATTTGCTGGTTGTGCTATTTCGGGTGTAAAGAACCCGTCTGGCGTTCCGGTAACAGAAATGAAGCCTGATGAACGTGGTTTTGTAGCCGGTACAGGTATAGAGTCCCAGGATATCGTTGCTGTTACAGATAAAATGGCAAGGAGTATTTTAGGAATTCCAGAAATAGCAAACGCAAAAAATCCACCAATGATCGTCCTGGAGCCGATTGAAAACAATACCCGATTCGTGATAAACAAGGACATGTTCTTGACTCGTATTCGGGCTGAGCTTAATTCAAAAGCCAGAGGTAAAGTCAGATTCCTGGCCAGAAATAATATGGCGGCACTGGAACGTGAACGTGCCCTAAAACAATCTGGTCAAGTCACTAGCAGCAGCGATCCGAATATCGTAGAGTTTAAAGGGGCAGACTATTTCCTTACAGGCAAATTTGAAGGCCAGCACACAAGAACATCAGCAGGCGTTAGCGATTATATTCTTTATACCTTTCAGCTAATAAATGCACGAACTAGCGAAATAGTTTGGGAAGATTCCGCTGAAATCAAAAAACAAGGCCTTGAAGATGCTGTTTATAGATAAAAGCCTTGGGTTTTGTTCTGCACTGTGAAGGCTTCTTTTATAAGTTCATTGTTATTTGTTGTTCTTGTGTGCAGTTGTACAACTGCCAAATACCAGTCGCTGGTTTATACTGGAGACCCGTATAATGATGCGCTTGAAAATTTAAAAAGAGCCCCACAAAAAGATAAAGTGTTATGGGAATATAAACTTTCAGTAATTGCCCTCAGGAAAGGATTAATTGAAGAATCTAAACAACATCTTGATAACGCTTTAAGCCTGGCAGGTTCAATTATTACTAATGATAAGAACGCAAGAAAGGCACGCAGTTTGTTTTCAGGGGAATCAGCAAAGACATTCATTGGAGAACCATATGAACGAGTAATGGCTTATTATTATCGTGGCATAATTTATTGGATGCAAGGTGAACTTGATAATGCACGAGCTTGTTTTAGAAATGCACAGATCCAGGACGCAGATGCAGAAAACAAATCTTATGCATCAGACTATGTATTATTGGATTATCTGGACGGATTTATTACAACAAAGCTAAATGGCGATGGATCAATGTATTATAAACGCGCATTGGAGTCTGCACGGTTAACAAAACCGCCTCCATATTTGACTAATGCAAATGTGATGTTTTTCGTGGAAATGGGCGAAGGCCCCAAAAAATTTGCTACCGGCGAATACGGCCAGGAATTAAGGTTTTCACCTGGAAAATCATCAGCCAAAAAAGTATTAATTAAGATCGGTGATAAAACAATTATCGCACCAGCATACGATGATCTGACATACCAGGCTACAACCAGAGGCGGAAGGGTTATGGATCATATCATCGGCAACAAAGTTGTATTTAAAGAATCTACCGATACCTTAGGAAATGCAGCTGTAATTGGCGGTGCTGCTGTTGCTCTCACATCAAAAAATAACGACGTTGCGTTGGGATTAATCGCTGCAGGACTGGCTTCAAAAATAATCGCGTCAGCTACCAACCCATCAGCAGATATAAGATGCTGGGATAACTTGCCTCAGTACATTGGTTTCGGCGCAGCTTATTTGCCTCCGGGACAATATTCTGCTTCTGTTGAGTTTCAAAACGACTCCGGTGAAACAGTGAAAAAACTGAGCCAGCCTATACAAATTCTTGTCCCGGCTGACGGTAAAGATGTTGTTGTTTTTGTGAGTGATTCTAAAAATTAAATTTAAATATGAAAGGTGAACTATGAAAAATGCATTAACATGTAAGTCACTGGTTATGGTGTTGCTTTCATTTGCAGCTATTGTTTCGCTGTCGTGCCTGACTGGCTGTCACGGCGGTGCGTACGCACCCAAAAACACCACAAAATATGATTTAGAAAACCAGGCACAATTTGTGCTTCTGGACAAGGCTACTCAGCGTTCTGTTACATGTTCAGGAATTCAACAACGTTTATTGCCTGATGGACGTCTGGAGGTTACTGCCAATATTAGAAACAGAGAAAGCCGTCGAATTCAGGTCCAGGTAAATTGTGTCTTTAAAGATGAACAGGGTTTCTCTACCGGTGATGAAACACCGTTTCAGACGTTAATCCTGTCAGAAAATGCTCAGGAAAGCGTCACCTTTATTTCCATGAATAACCAGGCACGCAAGTATACAATCAGAGTTCGGCAGGCTAGATAGCCTGAAAACAAAGTTCATAGGTGAATGTTGATTCCTGGCTTAACGTCAAATATTAAAATTATTACAAAATGAAAACGAGAACTCGAAATTTGGTATATCTTTTTTTGGGCGCGTGTGCTTTTGGCATATTAGTAAATGGTCAAACCTCTAAACCGCCAGACCAACCTCCGCCTCCTGTTTACAATGCTCCACCCAGAAGTCCACAAGATGCCGTAGTAACCGCTGTCCCTGTTAAACAACAAGTCATCGTTACGAATGCCGTGCCCGTAACAAACATAATATTGGTTACCAATGTAGTCGAAGTAACTAATATTGTCCTGGTTACCAATCAGGTTGCTTTTAGTTACGACCAAAGCCTTTATGCGCGCCCTGTTTTGGTCACCCCTGATCAGGCGAAGATAGTACTTGATAGATTTAAACAAGCATACCCTAAGCTGGGTAAACCACGATTTCTAATTTATGTGAACCGCGAGCTTATTGATCAAAAAAGCGGCCTTAAATTGGACAAAAAAACAACAAAAATTGAAACCGTTCAAGGTAGTTTGGTCACACATGTTACAGCCTCTTCAGCATCCAATAATGAGGCAATAACATTGCAGGGCAACGTGCAATTGCCAGGTAATGGTACGGCAAATGAGATAAAAATCGCTCCCGGCAAAGGCAGTCTAAAAACCGAAACTAAAAAGACAGTCGTGGAAAACGCGTTCCAAAACCAGCCAGCTCAGGAATTGTCTTTGGCTGATCGCCAAACCGTCCGAGATGTGGAGCGCTTATTTGGAAGGCCACTCAGACTTGGCGGTGCCACAATAGTTGACCAGAAAATAGCAACTCAACTCATTGGACCAGTAAAGTCAATGCTTGAAGACCATGAGTCGGAGCAGGCCAAAAAAGATCGTGAAGCAGTACTTAAGATAGCTGATGCGGTTGTTGAAGTATTGATATCATCCAGAAGCGTTACAGTTCCCACGGTGTCAGGTGATAAAACTTTATTAATACCAGATATCCAGGCAACTGCAATTAGCCTTAAAGATTCTAAGATTATTGGCCAGGCATCATCGTCAGACATTTTAGGAAAACAACAATCATTTACTAATTTTGATGTCCGTGACGTGACCGAAGCCACAGCATTGGCATTGATGGAAGATATAGCTTTAGGGGTTATCCAAAACGCATCCGATTCATCCACACCAACCAGGTAATCAGAAACATTCTTGGCTTAAACTTTGAATAATTGACTTAAAAAGTCAGGTTCTGTGGCATTTTAATTGATTGAATTTGCCCAAGCATTAGCAAAATAAATTTTTGTTTTTTTCTTCTTACACCAATTCCCATATTCTCAAACTGCTCAACTAAATTTCAATGAAATTAGACTGCTTATAGTTCATTGAGTAATCCACGAATACACCAGGTCTGCAAATAGGCACAGATAACCACCCCCTCTTATTTATTTATTCGTCACCATTCGCATCCATTTGCATGCATTCGCGCCCATTTGTGGATACTATTCGCATTCATTCGTGTTCATTCGCGTTCATTCGCGTTCATTCGCGTTTATTCGCGTTTATTCGCGGATCCATTCCTGTTTATTATACAGTCGGCTAGTGGCACATGTGCTTCTATGTTATCGCATTCGTACACGTACAATGAAGTGAATCAGCGAGTACGTGCTGGATTAGATGATGGCTGATATGGATTTGACGACATAGGTAATTACAGGGTGGACAGTCGTGGCGGTGATGGTAACGGCTGGAACCTGCGTGAAAGTCTTTACTCAGCAAACCTGCTGAACCAGTACAGTCAGCGATGCTTAAAACAGGCTAATAATCTTTGAGAGTTAGTCTATCACGATATAGAGATTACATAGATAAATTGAGTGGACATATGATGCTCTTGGGCGTAGGATACAGCAGGTAACATCGATTTGGACAAATAACGCTTGGTTTGTGGTAGAGAACTTGAAATTTGTGAGTGAGCCAATGTTATTTGGTCGGCATATAGTTGAGCTAAACGCAACGAACAACACGCTGGTGCGGAGCTATGCTTGGGGCCCGGTCCTGAGCGGTTCTCTATCTGGCGCCGGTGGCGTGGGTGGGTTAGCATGGGTAACATTACACACTGCATCAGGTTCAGCATCTGGGACTCATTTTACATGCTATGACGGCAATGGTAACATTGTAGCATTAGTCAGTGCCACAACCGGCGACGTCACCGCCCGCTACGAGTATGGTCCCTTTGGTGAGCCCATCCGTATCTCTGGTCTTGCTGCCACCCTGAACCCCTTCCGGTTCTCCACCAAGCGCACGGACAACACGACGGATTTTGTGCTGTATGAGTACCGCATTTACAGTCTAAGCACCGGCCGCTGGCCAAACAGAGACCGCATCAACGAAACAAGTTTCAAAGTTCTAGAAAGCAAACGTCGTTGGCTGTTCTACAATGACGATGAGAAAAATCTTTATGGATTTGTGCGAAACAACCCGGTAAGCAGAATTGATTTCTTGGGTTTCTACTCTGCGATCGTTGGCAAATGCGAGGTGGTAGTGCTTTATGGTCATGGATCATCCAGCCGCCCGCACGAGTTCAAATTCGCAGATTGTTCTGCTGGTCATTTCGTTGGTTGCGAGAGCAAGGCGACCAATGACAAGATTCCTTCGGAAAATCAAATTCCAGGAGCTCCATCAACGGAGGAAGAGCTTTACAGTGGCCTAGGAATCGTGACGACCCTGATCACAGCTTCGATTTATTCATGGATAAAACCTGGGAGGCGGCCAAGAATAAGGCGAAAGCCATTTGCAGCAAGAAAGACTGCTGCTGCAGGTCCGTTACGGTCAGAACCGAGTTGGCTGGGTCAGCATGGCATCCTGACAATTGGGCGTACCCCGGAACGAAATCAGAAACCATCAAGTGTGATTTTAAATAGAATCTTACTTCTCCAATGCGTATGAGCCAATCCCGCAACTGGATCTTGCCAACAGTTGTTGGCGCTGTTTTGTGTTCTGCTGCCATTGCTCTGGTGACAGTTTCTGTGGGGCATCTTGAGTTTCATCGAGCCGAGTGGACGCAGTCTCCGAGAAGTCTGCCTGCAATGGCAGAAGCCTTCAAATCGATTTATTTAGTTGGCTGGCTGCTTCCAATAACAACCGCAGTTTTTGGGGTTCTTTTATTAACAAGGAAAATTGCCAGTGCTGTGGCAGTAGCGTTTTGGGTTAGTGCTCTAGCTGTGGCGCATGTTTTCTGGCTCTTATTTGCCTTCCTTTCTATCTACCTGACGAATCAAAGCTTCATCGCTGCTAATTGACTGCACCGCACCCGCTGTCCCGCCAAACGGTGAGAATTAATTTAGGCTGCTCTGTGCCGCACCGGAGTGAGTCGGCCATCTGTGCCCGCCGCACAGCTCTGAGTGCTGGATGTTCGCTGCGGAGCGCGTCGGATGTGTTATGATTCAACGGAGGCATGGTGGTTATTTATTCCACAATGTAGCACGAGATGCGTGACGATTAGCAAGCAATACGATTATCTGAACCGGCTTACGGACATCACGTCTTGGGTAGGGACGTCCGGCTTGTGCGTACGCGATGTCTTCTTTGCCTACCAATAAAAAAGTCAACCAACTGGTTCGCCTTACCCTTTTAGACGCTTTATACTGGTTGTACAAATACGACTAACTGGGCTATGTGATTGCTGGAAGTAAATACTGGCTAGGCTGAACCCTTATGGCCGGTCAACAATTTGAGTATGGGTTTGATGACATAGGCAATCGCAAGGTGTCACTTCGTGGCGGTCATGGTAACGGCTGGAACCTGCGTGAAAGCCATTACTCAGCCAACCTGCTGAACCAGTACAGTCAGCGATGCTTAAAACAGGCTAATAATAGGTGAGAGTCAGTATGACATGAATGTCGGTATTATATCGATAATTTGAGTGGACATATGATGCTCTTGGGAGTAGGATACAGCAAGTAAAATCAATTTGGACGAATAACGCATGGTTTGTGGTAGAGAACTTGAAATTTGTGAGTGACCCAATGTTATTTGGCCGGCACATAGTAGAGCTAAACGGGACGAACAACGCACTGGTGCGCAGCTATGTCTGGGGTTTGGATCTTTCTGGAGCGATGGCCGGCGCCGGTGGCATTGGTGGCCTTGCATGGGTAACATTACACACTGCATCAGGTCCCGCATCTGGCGCTCATTTTACATGTTATGACGGCAATGGTAACATTGTAGCATTAGTCAGTGCCTCATCTGGCGAAGTAACTGCCCGTTACGAATATGGCCCGTTTGGCGAACCCATCCGCATGACCGGCCCGATGGCCAGGACCAATCCATTCCGGTTCTCCACCAAGTATCAGGACGACGAGACCGGATTGTTGTATTACGGCTACAGGTTTTACGATCCGTGCACCGGGAGTTGGCCAAACAGAGACCTCATCGGGGAAAAGGCGGATCTTAACCTCTATCGGTTCAACTACAACGACCCACTCAATTATGTAGATCCAAACGGTTTATGGGGCATCCAGTTTGGCGGCTTCAACATCGGTTGGGGTGATCCGAATCTGGCGTTTGATTGGGACTCATGGGGTGACTTGGGACAAGGGGTAGCGGCAACTGCCGATGGGTTGCTAGACGCAGCGACTTTCAATGGGGGCTTTGGGCTGTTTGATCCTGGCGTGTTCAGCAGGCTCGGCGCATATGATCCCTGTGATCCCTTACTGCGAACAAGTCGGGGCCTTGGAGAATTGGGTGGTGCGCTACTTCTTGCTGGTTCAGGTCCACGTGGACCAGTCTTTGGCCGAGGCGGACCTTGGGGAAGAGGTGCAGGCCGGTCTCCTGGCGTCTTTAATCGTGGGGATCGGCTCAGAGTAGGGTGGTCGTGGAACAACACATCAGGGCGGAATTGGTTTAGCATTCACGGTGGCGGGAAGGGCGCTGGACCGCATTGGCATTGGGACATTATTCCTGGGCCAAGAAATCCAACGATCTGGTGGTAAAATGAGAACCTCGGAGGTATTCGCTGGTGTGGTTCGTGAGCAGTTCAAAAACTTGACTGGCGAGCTACCACACGACAAGGCATCAATTACCGAGACCAGTGAGAGAGGACTTTTGCGTCTGCGACTTGATCCTAAATCAGCTTCCTCAAGCCCTCTCGAGATCCTTGTTGAGGCCGGTGCAGGCTGCACGGTTTTTATCGGCGCTTATGGACGGTTTGAGCACCTCGCTGAGGATGCTGATCTCATCGCTGGTTTTGTGGGTGCTGCAATCTCTGGCAGGGTGCATGAAAAAGTTTGGGAATTGAACGCCAAGCCTTTTCGTGCGGTTACGAAGGTTCAGATTGGCGAAGTTCTCTTTATACACAAATGGAGATCACTGATAGGGATGCTCCCGAAACTGATGTTTAGCCCTTGGATCAGAACACGAGAAATCCAATACAAACCTTACTCATGGTGACAAACCGGCTGTCGTGCCCAAGCGGTGAGAAAGAATCTAGCAAGCCTCAGGCCGCACCGGAGTGAGTCTGCCACTTTCAGTAAACGGCATCAGGACGTCTTGCCGCCAGCCTGCCGCCAAGCACAGGATGCTGCGGCTGGGCTGCGGAGTGGGGCGGATTTATTTTGAATGAGTAGAAGCGGAATTGTTATTGTACATACAATGCAACAACGTGTGCATCACGACAACCGAGAGCTACGATTTCTTGAATCAGCTGACTTAGATTTCTTCGGTCTGATGGGCGATTTCCGCGAGCCTTGATTATTGTCTTTACGATACTACTTAATGAGCTAGGTGATTACGGGTAAGAAATTCTGGGCATATGAAACCTCTGTGGCCGGGCAACAATTTGAGTATGGGTTTGATGACATAGGCAATCGCAAGGTGTCACTTCGTGACGGTGATGGCAACGGCTAGAACCTGCGTGAGAGCCTTTACACGGCCAACCTGCTGAACCAGTACAGTCAGCGTGCGGTGCCCGGGTACGTTGATATATTAGGAGTTGCTTTTGCAACTAATTTGGTGTATGTAAACAGTCAAATAGCGAATCGCAAGGGAGAATATTTTTGGAAGGAGCTGAGTATGAACAATACGACTGGATCCGTATGGCAACCGGTGGCGGTTACGGCGACTGGATTAACGACTGTAACAGGTAACGTCTTTGTGGCCAAGACACCTGAAGTATTCAGCTATGATCTTGATGGGAACATGACAAGTGATGGCCGATGGAACTACACCTGGGACGCGGAGAACAGGTTGATAAAGGTTGAAAGCCGCCCGGACACGCCTTCGAGTTCATGGCGTAGAATTGAATGGACATATGATGCTTTTGGGCGTAGGATACAGCAGGTAACATCGATTTGGACGAACAACTCTTGGTTTGTGGTAGAGAACTTGAAATTTGTGAGTGATCCAATGTTATTTGGTCGGCACATTGTAGAGCTAAACGCAACGAACAACGCGCTGGTGCGCAGTTACGTCTGGGGTTTGGATCTTTCTGGAACGATGGACGGTGCTGGTGGTGTAGGTGGTTTGATTGTGACGGTAATACACACGGGGACGAAAGCGGGGACGTATTTTCCGATGTACGACGGGAACGGGAATGTCATGGGTTGCATACGGGCGGGGGATGGCGCGTTGGTAACGCAGTATGAGTATGGACCGTTTGGGGAGTTAATAAGTGCGAGTGGCCCGTTGGCGCGTTCGTTAAATTTCTTGTTTTCGACCAAGTACCATGAATGGGAAACCGACCTCTACTACTACGGCTATCGCTATTACAATTCTAACACCGGAAGATGGCTAAACAGGGATCCCATTGCCGAAGCAGGAGGCTTTCACCTTTATGCCTTCTGCGCAAACAATTCGCTCAGTTACATCGACGCCTATGGTCGAGACATCACCGATTGGACGTGGCTTGAGCCTGCCGCTAATTTTGCGGCGGGCGTTGGTGACTCTCTCACAATGGGAATTATGTCTTGGCTTCGTGGTAAGATGGACATCGACCAAGTTGATTATTCGAGCGGCCTATACTACGTGGGAGAAGCCACGGAGTTTGTCGTTGAGACAACTGTAACACTTGGCAGTGGAGCGCTGGTAAGGCGATCCGCGCAATTCTCCGGGAAGGCAGGCCGCTACCTACTTGAAGCGAATGCCAGACAGGGCTTCAGAAAGGCAATCGGCGGGGCAAGTGGTGCGGTTCGAGATGGTATTGTCCATCATTGGAATCCAATAAGACAAGGGCGTTTTCCTTTGCCATACAGGTGGGCTGCCCAAAGTCATGTGAACATGACGTGGATTCAAGATGGGCGATTCCTTACGGCTGGCCAAAAGCACCGTTTTCAACACTGGTATCTGAAGATGCTGGATGCGGCGGATGTTGCACGGGCTTGGAGTTCCCCAATTAGGAGTGGAGGGAACGCCATCATTCAATATGTAAATGCGCTTGGAGTTCAGCAGAATTCGATGGGTAACTGCCCGCCCGGACCTAACTTAACCATCGAAGTAATTTTGTCTGTAACCTTCGACGGTTACAACGAAGCATACACCGACATTCCTGAATCTCCTGAATTATTACCGTTCAACTGAGGTGACATATGGAGAAGCAGTTCGTTGTCATCGGTTTTTTCATTGGTATCGTCGTTATCACCGTCATCTTCGGCAAGGTGATTGGGCCGAAGCTTCTGGACTGGATTGCGCAGAGATTCAACAAGGCAACCGACAAGCTGGATAATGCGATTATGGGAAAGCCGGACGAGTGGGAAACCAAAGTGCGTGAAATTGTCGAAGCCAAGCCAGAACAACTGAAACAACGTGTGGCCAACATTTTTTTGCGTTTCGCAGAACCCAAAAAGTCGGATTTTCAGCCCGAAGTCTCGTTGCCACCAAGTGCGAGAAACTTTTTCGAGAAATATAGCCAGCTTTCCTTCGACGGTCAAACTAAAGTTCTCGATGTGTCGGCAGTGCGCATTGTAACACACAAAGCGCGGCAGTATGTTGTAATCGGTCGAAGCGAAGATGACGGACATTTTTACGCGGTTGACCTTCACGATAACGTAACAATTGTTCGAATTGAGATGGACGACACTGGCAAGGTGTTCAGCATGGAAGACGATGCACCCTCGTTTGAACACTTCGTTACGCTTCAGCACGAGCTGCATTTGAAGAGTGCGCAAAACCGAACCGTCGATGTCGAGCCAAAGGTGTGAAGGAATCTAACACTGCATAGGCCGCGAGGAGAAAGGTCGGCCACCTGTGTCCACCGCACAGCCCTGAGTGCTGGATGTTCGCTACGGAGCGCGTCAGATATGTTTGGTTTAACTGAAGCAGGGTAGTTATTTATTCCATAAGAGAAA